>ERZ1023423.21-NODE-21-length-76249-cov-94.347061_pt1 | contig 76249 bp, 96 predicted proteins | sample MGYA00380513_ERZ1023423 | MGnify/ENA primary metagenome ERZ1023423 (study PRJEB33173, sample SAMEA4830333) | metagenome | study: EMG produced TPA metagenomics assembly of the PRJEB25223 data set...
GGCGGACTGTAAATCCGCTCCTTCGGGTTCGGCAGTTCGAATCTGCCCCCCTCCATTTATTATTTTTAATAGGGGCATAGTTCAACGGTAGAATAGAGGTCTCCAAAACCTTTGGTGTGGGTTCGATTCCTACTGCCCCTGCCATGGCGGCTGTGGTGAAGTGGTTAACACATCGGATTGTGGTTCCGACATTCGAGGGTTCGATCCCCTTCAGCCGCCCTTATTATTAATGGGCTATAGCCAAGCGGTAAGGCAACGGACTTTGACTCCGTCACTCGTTGGTTCGAATCCAGCTAGCCCAGTTATTGGCGGCATAGCCAAGTGGTAAGGCAGAGGTCTGCAAAACCTTTATCACCGGTTCAAATCCGGTTGTCGCCTCCAGGTTTATGCGGGAGTAGTTCAACTTTTAGAACACGTTCCTTCCCGGAACGAGGTATAGGTGCAAATCCTATCTTCCGCTCCATAATTTAATAATAATGCGGGAGTATTTCAACTCTTAGAATACATTCCTTCCTGGAATGAGGTATAGGTGTAAATCCTATCTTCCGCTCCATAATTTAATATTTGCGGGAGTAGTTCAACTTTTAGAACACGTTCCTTCCCGGAACGAGGTATAAGTGTAAATCCTATCTTCCGCTCCATAATTGCTTCCAAAGGGAAGTTTTTTGTTTACCATTAAGCCGGTGTGGCGGAATTGGCAGACGCGCGGGACTCAAAATCCCGTTCCACTTGTGGAGTGTCGGTTCGACCCCGACCACCGGTATATTAACTGTTATTTACATAACATAACGTACTAGAAACCTTGTAAAACAAGGTTTCTTTTTATTTCTCTTTGTACAATACAAATAAAAGTGGCACTCAAATGGCAAACGCTTTAATAGGCTCTATGTCAAATTGTAATGATGCGTTCAATATAGGAAGTTAAGCAACTATAGATTGTTTAACTTCTTTTTTTGGTATTACATTAATGATAATGACCATATTATCTGGGGTTATGTATTTGTTTTAACTTTTCTAATAAAATATTTGTAAAAGTGCTATTTTAATCTGCTTTATATCAAGTCGAATCAATTTATCTATCTTAAAAGTAATATGGCTATTTTATTATTTACAATTTATTACATTATTAGTCACAGGATGTAATTAGTAGTATTTTAAAATTAAAATGACATTGTTTAGTGAGTTGATTGTTCAAATTTGCTTTATTCCTTTTGTGGATTGTTATATTTAGATTAAATTAGCCAACTAATCATTGTTAAAGTTAATTTTCTATAATATGATGAGTTTAATGTTCAAATTGGAGGTCGTTTATGAGTAACGCAAAGAATGCTGATAATAAACAGTTTTTCAGTAAGATTTTAAATTCTATTGGTGCTGGTGTTGTTATTGCACTTGTTCCGAATGCTTTATTAGGTGAAGTATTAAAAATATTTAAAAGTGGTAATGAAATTTTAGAATTAACGTATCAGTTAGTGATATTAATTCAATCATTTATGGCATTTATTATTGGGGTTTTAGCTGCTCATCAATTTAAATTTAATGGCGCAGGTGCTGCTATAGTAGGTACATCAGCTATGATTGGTTCAGGTGCTGTTGTATATAGCAATAATAGTTTTATGTTAAAAGGTATAGGTGACATTATAAATACGAGTTTGGTTGTTATTATTGCATGTCTTATATATATGGTATTACAAAACAAACTTGGATCTTTTGAATTAATTATTTTACCAGTTTTAGTACCTATCGTTAGTGGGGGTATCGGTCTAATCACATTACCTTACATACGAAAAATTACTCAAGCAATTGGAAATGTAATTCATTCTTTTACAGACTTAAATCCGTTGTTAATGTCTATACTTATTAGTGTGGCATTTTCATTATTAATGGTAACACCAATATCGTTAGTAGCGATTGCAACTGCGATTAGTTTAAACGGGCTAGGAAGTGGAGCAGCAAACCTAGGTATAGTGGCTGCCTGTGTTACTTTCTTATTTGGCTCATTGCGTGTCAATTCTATTGGTGTAAATGCAGTTTTACTCATAGGAGCTGCAAAAATGATGATCCCAGTTTACTTGAAAAATTTAATTATTTCGATACCATTGACTATAAATGGAATAATTACCGGAATCATTGCTTACGTTCTTCAGGTTAAAGGAACACCATTGTCTGCTGGATTTGGATATACAGGATTAGTTGGCCCAATAAATGCATTTAACCGAATGTCAGGTGATCCAACAATGAATATTATTTTATTAGCTCTTGGTTATTTTGTCATACCATTTGTATCGGCGTTTATTGTTCATGAATTGTGTAAAAAATTCATTCCTATATATTCCAATGATATTTATAAATTTGAAGTTCCAAAACAATAATTTATAGCTTGATGACAAGAATAAATTTTGATATATGATAAATATAGGCGTTACTGTCAATAAGATATTGATAGTAGCGCTTTTTTTGATTGATTTTAAAATGTAAGAATTGTTCGCGTATAATAGGGATTTTTTAAGTAAAGTCTTTTAAAAAGAAGCTTTTCTTTATATTGATAAAAATACATTTATAAAACACTATTGCATCAAAATGTATTAATATGTATAATTATGAATATTAATTAGGGAGGGCTGTATAAATGAAGTGTTTAATTAGGTTTATATTAGTATTAGGGTTGTTAATTAGCAGTGCTATGGTGTATATCAATCCCACAGCACATGCTGAACAAGATCAAACATGGGAGAAGATTAAAGAACGCGGTGAACTTAGAGTGGGTCTTTCTGCAGATTATGCACCAATGGAATTTGAGCATACAGTTAATGGTAAGACTGAGTATGCAGGTGTAGATATTGATTTAGCTAAAAAAATTGCGAAAGATAATAATTTAAAATTAAAAATCGTCAATATGTCATTTGATAGTTTGTTAGGAGCTCTTAAAACTGGAAAAATTGATATTATTATTTCCGGAATGACTTCAACGCCTGAACGTAAGAAGCAAGTTGATTTTTCAGATTCATATATGATGACTAAAAATATCATGCTTGTAAAGAAAGATAAAGTTAATGAATATAAAGATATCAAAGACTTTAATAATAAAAAAGTAGGGGCACAAAAGGGAACTGAACAAGAAAAAATCGCTCAAACCGAAATTGAAAATGCATCTATTACTTCATTAAGCCGTTTACCAGACGTTATATTAGCTCTGAAAAGTGGAAAGGTTGAAGGTGCTGTAGTTGAAAAACCTGTAGCAGAAGCATATTTAAAACAAAATCCTAAATTAGGAATTTCCAATGTGAAATTTAATGAAGAAGAAAAAGATACAGTGATAGCAGTGCCAAAAGATTCACCAAAATTATTGTCACAAGTTAATAAAACGATTAAAGAGGTTAAAGATAAAGGATTAATCGATAAATATATGACTAATGCTGCAAATGCGATGAATGATGACAGTGGTTTTATTTCTAAGTATGGTAGTTTTTTCTTGAAAGGAATTAAGATTACAATATTAATTTCACTTATCGGTGTTGCATTAGGTTCTATTTTAGGTGCATTCGTTGCGTTAATGAAATTAAGTAAAATAAAAATTATTTCATGGATTGCCTCTATCTATATCGAAATATTAAGAGGAACACCAATGTTAGTTCAAGTATTTATCGTATTCTTTGGTATAACTGCTGCATTAGGACTAGATATTTCAGCTCTTGTTTGTGGAACAATTGCATTAATTATTAATTCCTCAGCTTACATTGCTGAAATTATTCGTGCAGGTATAAATGCTGTTGATAAAGGCCAAATGGAAGCCGCACGTAGTCTAGGTTTGAATTATAGACAAACGATGAAAAGTGTAATTATGCCACAAACAATTAAAAACATTTTACCAGCTTTAGGTAATGAATTTGTCACTTTAATTAAAGAATCATCTATTGTGTCAACAATTGGAGTTGGCGAAATTATGTTTAATGCACAAGTGGTTCAAGGTATTTCATTTGACCCATTCACACCATTACTAGTGGCAGCAGCATTATACTTTGTCTTAACATTTGTACTAACACGCATTATGAACATGATTGAAGGGAGATTGAATGCCAGTGATTAAAATAAACAATCTTAATAAAGTTTTTGGAGATAATGAAGTTTTAAAAGATATCAATCTTGAAATCAATCAAGGGGAAGTAGTAGCAATAATAGGTCCATCTGGTAGTGGTAAAAGTACATTGTTAAGATGTATGAATTTATTAGAAGTACCCACTAAAGGTCAAGTGATTTTTGAAGGCAATGACTTAACGGAAAAAGGTACACAAGTAGATAAACTACGTCAAAAAATGGGTATGGTATTTCAAAACTTCAACCTATTTCCACATAAAAGAGTTGTCGATAATATTATTTTAGCTCCTAAATTATTAAAGAAAGATAATAACGATGAATTGCATAAGGAAGCATTGTCGTTATTAGATAAAGTGGGATTAAAAGAAAAAGCAGATGTATATCCGAATCAATTATCAGGTGGTCAAAAACAAAGGGTAGCAATTGCAAGAGCTTTAGCAATGCATCCAGATGTTATTTTATTCGATGAGCCAACATCAGCATTAGATCCTGAGGTAGTTGGTGATGTATTAAAAGTAATGAAAGACTTAGCCAAAGAAGGTATGACCATGGTGGTTGTGACACATGAAATGGGATTTGCCAAAGATGTAAGTGACAAAGTCATATTTATGGCAGATGGCGTTGTCGTAGAGTCAGGCACACCAGTCGAAATATTTGAACAACCGCAACATGAAAGAACACAAAATTTCTTAGCAAGAGTATTATAACAACCTAACGAAGCTTGAATATATGATGCGCACCACAAAGTTATATCATATATTCAAGCTTTTTATTATTAAAATTATGTGAAATGAAACCTCAATATGAATAATGGTTGTGTTAAAATAACATAGTATTATTTTATGGGGGGCATACGATTGGATACAAAGCAGTTAAAGCAAGATATCATTGACTATGCATATACAATTGGTATCGACAGTATTGGATTTACTACTGCCGATCCCTTTGATGAATTGAAGCAAAAGCTAGAAGCATATCATGCAAATGGTTATGCCTCAGGATTTGAAGAATCTGATATTGCTTTACGAACGGAGCCTAAATTATCCTTACCAACAGCAAGGTCAATCATAGCAATTGCAGTTGGTTATCCTAACAAACTGAAAGGTGCACCTAAGAGTGTTAGAGGTGATCGCAGAGGCTTATTTGCTAGAGCATCGTGGGGTCAAGATTATCATACAATTATGCGTAAACGATTAGACATGTTAGCTGCATTTATTGAATCTAAAGTTCCAGATGTTGAAATCAAATCTATGGTAGATACGGGTGTATTATCAGATAGGGCAGTAGCAGAACGTGCAGGTTTAGGATTTGTTGGTCGTAATGGCTTTGTCATCAATCCTAAACTAGGAACATGGACATACCTCGGTGAAATGTTAGTCAGTATACCTTTTGAACCTGATGATCCATTATTAGATAGCTGTGGTGATTGTACAATTTGTGTTGATCGTTGCCCAACAAGTGCATTAGTTGGAAATGGCCAATTAAATAGTCAGAAATGCATTAGTTTTTTAACGCAAACAAAAAGCTATATGCCTGACCAATATCGTTATAAAATTGGGAATAGATTATATGGTTGCGATACGTGTCAACAAGTTTGCCCGAAAAATAGAGGTATTAATACCGAACAAGATGACATCATTTTGGAACCAGAAATTTTAAAGCCAAGATTAGTACCTTTACTACGTATGTCTAATAAAGAATTCAAACAAACATATGGTCACCTTGCAGGTGCTTGGCGTGGTAAAAAGCCGATACAACGAAATGCTATTTTAGCATTGGCGCATTTTAATGAAGTGGATGCAATTCCAGAATTGAAAAAAGTTGCAACAACAGATGAAAGACCGATGATTCGAGCAACTGCTTATTGGGCTATTGGTCAAATTCTTGGGGAAGAAGCAAGAGACTTTATCAATGCAAATTATGATCAAGAGGATGCAGAAGTTCGTAATGAAATGATAAAAGGATTAGACACAAGGAGAGAATAGTAATATGACAAATCATATCGTTTTATATCAACCAGAAATCCCAGCTAATACTGGTAACATTGCACGTACGTGTGCAGGTACAAACACACATTTACATTTAATTAAACCTCTTGGATTTAGAACTGATGATAAAATGTTAAAAAGAGCCGGTTTAGATTATTGGGAATTTGTGAATATTACGTATCATGATAGTATTGAAGCATTTTTTGAAGCCACAAATGGCGAGTATTACTTATTAACAAAATTTGGTAAAAGGACTTATAGTGATTTTGATTTTTCAAATCATGACAAAGATTTTTACTTCATTTTTGGAAAAGAAACGACAGGATTACCAGACTGGGTGAAAGAGAAATATCAAGACACAGCGTTAAGAATTCCTATGAGTGAACATATTCGTTCATTAAATTTATCAAATACTGCTGCGTTGTTAATTTATGAAGCGTTACGTCAACAAGATTTTCCAGGATTGAATTAAAATTTACTCATTTTCATTATAAAAATGATGCTTAAGTGCTATATTTAGAGTATAAGCATGTTAAAGTTAAATGGTTTGATATATTGAAAGTTAGGGTATAATAATTATTAATATCGCCGTTTTTATGTAAAATGCAAACTAAGAGGAGTGTAGAAATCATGGCAATGAACTTTAAAGTCTTTGACAATAGTCAACTTGTAGCAGAATATGCTGCTGATATTATTAGAAAGCAATTTAACAATAATCCTACTACAATTGCAGGTTTTCATTTAGATACTGATCAAGCGCCAGTACTAGATGAATTAAAGAAAAATATTGAAAAACATGCTGTTGATTTTAGCCAAATAAATATTTTAGATTATGACGATAAAAAATCATATTTCGAAGCGTTAGGTGTACCAGCAGGTCAAGTTTATCCAATTGCTTATGAAAAAGATGCAATCGAATTTATCGCTGATAAGATTAAAACTAAAGAAAATAAAGGGAAATTAACATTACAAGTTGTTTCTATCGATGAGCAAGGTAAGTTAAATGTTAGTATTCGTCAAGGACTAATGGAAGCAAGAGAAATTTTCTTAGTAGTGACTGGTGCTAATAAACGAGATGTAGTTGAAAAATTATATCAAGAAAATGGTAAAACAAGCTTCGAACCAGCCGATTTAAAAGCACATAGAATGGTAAATGTTATTCTTGATAAAGAAGCGGCTGCAGGTTTACCTGAAGATGTTAAAGCTTACTTTACGTCACGCTTTGCTTAATTAAAAATCTGTGAGGTATTGATTATGTCTAAAGACAAAGATCCAAAATTAAATTATCATGAAGAAGAAAACAGTATGGTAACTGATTTTGAAGATTTAAAAGAATTAGGTAAAGAAATGGAACAAATTTCTGATCAAAATGATCAAGAAAAGAATTCTGAAGAGGACAGTCAGTAAAGTATTATAATTGTGCAAGATACAGCTATTTATCATGTAAACAATGAATAGTATAGAACCTATATCAAATAGGATTGATAATCTTGAATATGAAGTTAGGTAGCATTTTGTTACCTAGCTTTTTTATTATATTCATAGAAGCTGACTTTCCACCAGCTTCTGAGTTTGAGGCCCGTTTCCCCAACTTGCAATGTATGTAGAAATTGAGGATCCAATTTCACTATGTTGTGGCCCCGCCAACTTGCACGTTATTGTAAGCTGACTTTCCGCCAGCTTCTGAGTTTGAGGCTCGTTTCCCCAACTTGCAATGTCTGTAGAAATTGAGGATCCAATTCCACTATGTTTGGGCCCGCAGTCAACTACTGCCAATATAACTTTGTAAAGCATAAAACATTGATTTGTGTACCAGACATAGTAATATATCAAAAATTCAATTTTAAATATTAAAACAACATTTAAACGGAATTGATAATTAAATACCCCAGACATAATTGAAAGAAGTCATCTATCATTAATATTTTTAATGAAATCATTAAACCGCGTTTCTTAATATGTCAAGATTATGATATGCTATTGAAGAATGAAATTAGAGGAGATTTATATATTTATGTTAGGAAAATACTGGATTCAATTATTGATAGCAACAGTTATTATAAGTTTAATATCAATTAAAGCTTTTCCATTGGCAATTGGGGCATTATATTTACCTGTTATTTTCAAAGTAATAAAATTACAACTCAATTTATCAAAAGGATTAATCGATGATGTTAATGCGCAAACATTCATTAAAAGTAATCAATCAGGTATTGTAATAAGTGTAATTTGTTGTTTATTAATAACAGGAATATTGTATTATACACTTGATGGGTTTTATGCGAGTTTAACAGGAGTATTAGGTACGCTTGTTGCTCTAAATCCATATACGACAATTGTTAGTGCTGTATTATATATACTTACAGCTATTGCTACGGTTGAAGCTACTAAAACAAAGTATCGTAATTAAACTTAGTTCAACAATAACTAAATAATGATAGATAACACACTAATCGTATGACCGTATCTCTGTAATAAAGGATGGGCATGTGCGATTAGTGTATTTTTATTTCAAATTATGAAAACGTTTTAATCATAAATTGCTCAATTAAATTATTTAATGATATACTACAGTTAAATAAACAGTGATAAGGGGAGAAATTGAATGTCAGTAAGAATTGAACATGATACTTTTGGAGAAATAGAAGTACCTGCAGATAAATATTGGGGTGCTCAAACAGAAAGAAGTAAACGTAATTTCCCAGTTGGTAAAGAGCGTATGCCAATCGAAGTAGTTTATGGTTTTGCACAACTAAAGCGTGCAGCAGCATTAGCTAATTTTGATTTAGGAAAATTAAGCGAGGCAAAGAAAGATGCCATTGTATACGCATGTGATCAAATTTTATCAGGTAAATTAGATGAACACTTCCCACTAGTTGTATGGCAAACAGGAAGCGGTACACAAAGTAATATGAATGTGAACGAAGTAGTAAGTTATGTTGCTAATATGTATTTAAAAGATCATCAAAGTGATGAAAGTATCCACCCAAATGATGATGTAAATAAATCACAAAGTTCGAATGATACATTCCCAACTGCTATGCACGTTGCATTATATCAAGAGGTTGAAACAAAATTAGAACCTGCATTAAAACTTTTAAGAAATACTTTGAAAGAAAAAGAAGATAAATTTGATTCAATTATTAAAATTGGTCGTACACATTTACAAGATGCAACGCCGATCAAACTAGGACAAGAGATTAGTGGCTGGCGTTATATGCTTGACCGTTGCGAAACTATGTTATCTGAATCTAAGAAGCACATTTTAAATCTTGCCATCGGTGGTACGGCTGTTGGTACTGGTATTAATGCGCATCCTGAGTTTGGTGACAAAGTGGCACATTATATTTCAGAAAATACGGGTTATCCATTTGTATCTTCTGAAAATAAATTCCATGCATTAACAGCACATGATGAAGTAGTACAACTACATGGAACATTGAAGGCGCTAGCAGGAGACTTAATGAAAATTGCTAATGATGTGAGATGGTTGGCTTCAGGACCACGAGCTGGTTTGGCAGAAATTTCTATCCCTGAAAATGAACCAGGTTCATCAATTATGCCTGGTAAAGTTAATCCTACACAATGTGAAATGTTAACAATGGTTGCAGTCCAAGTAATGGGTAATGATACAGTTGTTGGCTTCGCAAGTTCACAAGGTAACTTTGAATTGAATGTTTATAAACCAGTTATTATGCATAATACACTACAATCAATTTACCTTTTAGCTGACGGTATGGAAACATTTAATAACAATTGTGCAGTGGGCATTGAACCAATCGAAGAGAATATTGATAATTATTTAAATCAATCATTAATGTTAGTTACTGCATTAAATCCACATATTGGTTATGAAAAAGCTGCTCAAATTGCTAAGAAAGCCCATAAAGAAGGTTTAACTTTAAAAGAATCTGCAATTCAAACTGGATATGTTACAGAAGAACAATTTGAAGCATGGATTAAACCAGAAGATATGGTAGATCCTCATTAATTAAATATTAATATAAAATAAAGTTTGGGCATTACAGGTAGATGTAGTGTTCAAGCTTTATTTTTTTGTCTATGTCAAATTGAACTTATAAGTCCGATTTGATATAGAGCCATGAAAGAAAAACTTTTCATGGAGTCCGTTTTATTATAGAACCTATTTTTTTTATGATGAATTGTTGTACATGTATTGGCCAAACAACCTGTGATAAAAATCTTATGATGTCATGTATTGTCCATAGATACTCGTAACGCAGTTGAAAATATCCAAGGATGCTATAAAATGAAAAATTACTAAAATATCAAAATATAAAATCCTAAGCATCGTAAAAAACATAAAAAAACCGAACATCTGAAAAAATTAATAATTTTCCATCTATCCGATTTAAGTTGATACTTGATTTAGTTACAATGCAGTATTGCATATTTAGATATCATGCCAAACTAAACAAATTAGTCATCCAAAGAAACGGAAATGACTTCCTTAGTCAAGGGATGCACAAACTCTATTTTGTAACTTTCAAGTTCTAATTGTCTTAACGTTGAATCACCGTATAAAGGATCACCAATAACTGGGTGGCCAATTTCAGCTAAATGCACACGAATTTGATGAGTACGTCCAGTATCCAACTTGATTTCAAGTTGGCACACAGTTTCTTTTATCATTTTTGAAGTTAAAATGTGTGTAATTGCACGCTGTCCAGTAGGAGACACACGTCGTTTATTCGAATGGAATTTATCTTTACCAATTGGCATATCAATCGTTTGTGGTTTTAAAGGTAAAAGTGCCTTAACATTTGCTTTGTATATCCGCGTAATATCATTGTCTTCTAACATGCGATCAAGAATTTTTTTCATTAAAGGGTTTTTAGCAACAATTAATAATCCTACTGTTTCCTGGTCCAGTCGATGAATTGGTTCGACATAGTCACTATCAATAGTGTAAATCACATGATTCATTAAAGTATTGCTTTCTTTTAAATCATTAGGGTGGGTCTTAACACCTTTAGGTTTCATTACGATTGCCATATCATCGTCTTCGTATTTAATTTGTGCATAACGATAACTTGGAACATAATTACTTTTTTCATCGATGGTTGGAACAAATACATCGTCGCCAGTATGCACTTTATCCATTAATCGCGCAGGTTTATCATTAATAGTAATATCTTTAGACATATTTAAATGATGTAAATCTTTTTTAGGTACCTTAAGTTGTTGGAAAATATCTCGTAAACTTAAGTCATTAAAGTTTTCTGGTATTTTAAATTTCATAAAATCCTCCTATAGTCTTTAATATCATATCACAAATCAGTTCTCCGAAATATAACTATTAAGTAATCAAGGCCATTTTATCATGTTCACGTCTAAGATTTAAAAATATAATAACTCAATGTATAATAGTTAATACACGTAAAAATGAATTGGAGCGATTTGATGGAACAAAGGACGCGACTAGCTTTATTAAAAGAGATTGCCGAATTTTTAAACGAAGAAACTGAAATGTATAGCATGACCCAAGGTGCTTTAAAATATTTAATTGAGGGCAGTAATTTCACGACAGGCTGGATATTTTTCATCAATAGCGTAGGTGAACATGAACTTGTATCACATGTGGCTTTACCACAATCTTTGACAGCAGACCACTGTCACTATATTAAAGATGGGTCTTGTTGGTGTGTGAAAGCATTTAATCAACGTAGGCTAATGAAAGCGTCGAATATCGTCAATTGTTCTCGTATTAACTTAGCCTCTAAAGCATTTCCTAGCCAAAATGACAATATTACACATCATGCAACGGTACCACTTAAATCGGGTCAAGAACAATTCGGCATTTTAAATGTAGCGTCACCAAATACTAAAATATATAGTGATGAAGATTTAGAGTTGCTTGAGTCTGTCGCATTTCAATTAGGCTCAGCCATCAAACGTATTTATTTAACAGACCGTGAAAAAGAAGCAGCAAAAATTAATGAACGTAATCGTTTAGCTAGAGATTTACATGATTCAGTAAATCAAATGTTATTTTCTGTAAAACTAACAGCACATGCTGCGTATGGCATGTCAAACGAAGCCATCGCTAAACAAGCATTCAAGACGATTGAGGAAACGAGTCAAAATGCCGTTAATGAAATGCGTGCATTGATTTGGCAACTTAAGCCAGTTGGACTTGAGCAAGGTTTAATTCATGCTTTGACAGCATATAGTAAATTAATGCATATACAATTAAATGTAAATGTAGAAGGTTTAATCGATTTATCTAATGAAATCGAAGAAAACATATACAGAGCATTACAAGAGTGTATTAATAATGTTAAGAAACATGCTGATACGAATAAAATGGATCTTACATTAAAACAAATGAACGATATACTATATATTGACGTGATTGATTATGGTCAAGGATTTGAGATTGATAATGTTCAGATAGCTTCATCACACGGTATAAATAACATAAAACAAAGAGTTAAATTATTAAGAGGTAAAGTGATCTTTCATTCTCAGCCAACAAAGGGTACACAAATACAATTCACAATTCCTATAAAATAGCTTGATTTAAGGAGATAACCCATGAACAAAGTAATATTAGTAGATGACCATTATATTGTGCGACAAGGATTGCGATTTTTATTATCCACGATTGAAAACATAGAAGTTTTACAAGACTTTGCAGATGGAGAAACATTTTTAGAATATTTAAAAGAGCATGAGCACCCTGATATTGTGCTATTAGATTTAGTGATGCCTGGCATGAATGGTATTGAAATTACGGAATATATTAAGGCACATTATCCGGATATTAAAGTTTTGGTATTAACAAGTTATGTTGATGATGAACATGTAATTTCAGCAATCAATAAAGGTGCTGATGGTTATGAAATGAAAGACGTTGAGCCTCAGCAATTAATTGAAACTATTAGACGAGTTATGAACGGTGAAAAAATGATACATCCAAAGGCACAAGATGTATTCGAAACAGTTAGCCAAAAACCACACTACACGAATAAGTTGTCAAAGAGAGAAATTGAAGTGTTACGTGAAATGGTTAAAGGTAAAACAAATAAAGAGATAGCAGAAACTTTATTTGTATCTGAAAAAACAATTAAAACACATGTCAGTCATATATTTAGTAAATTACAAGTTAGCGATCGTACACAAGCAGCAATTTATGCAATGGAAAATAAGTTGATTTAGAATGAGCTTTTAAATATTTGTCGAAAAATATACAATTTTTAATCTGATTTTGATGATTTTTTTTATAGCGATAGGGTTTATTATACAGTTTTCTTTGTAAATTTGATATCATTATAAAAGTGTAAGTTTTATCAAATCTAGTGATTATGCATAAAATTTTACTTCATTTACTTTCGCTTTATTATAAAGTAAACTTAACTCTTGTTGACTTGATCAAAATTTAATACAAATGTGAAATTGACTCTTTTCATTTTATTAAAAATATATTAAGATGTAATCTGTGTTTCAAGAAATGTGTATTATTGCAATTTCTTGTGTCCGGATAAAATTCCCCAAACAGAAAGGTAGATAACAGAATGGATAGACAGAGTTTTACAGATTTAATTCAAACAAAATTTAAAATGGTTCGTATAGAGGCTGGTTATACGCAAGATACTATGGCGCAAACAATTGGACTTTCTAAAAAGACTTTAGTACAAATCGAAAAAGAGAGAGTATTACCAAACTGGACAACTTGTATTTCAATTTGTGCATTATTCAGAGACTCTGAAGTATTAAACAGTACATTTGGCTGTGATCCATTAGAAATCGTTCAAACAATTTCAAGAAATCACTGTGCATATCCAAACCATGCACCAACAAGTGATATTTATTGGAATAACATTGAGACTCGTAATGGGTACATTTTACAAAGTAACAAAGTAAGCAATATTTATCGTGTATTAAATCCAGATAACCAACCAATTTTCGGTACTTCTAAAATGAGAGAAGCTGAAACATACTTTAACAGAAATGCTAAAGAAGAATTAGTACATATCTAGGCCTATATACTTTTAATAAATAATAAAAGCGATGTAACACACCTGTTTCGAGAGGTGAGGCATCGCTTTTTGTATGTAAACTAATAATAAATTAAGCAGAAAGTGAAATGATTAATGAATTAAAAAATAAAAATAGTGGTATAATGAATAACTATGTTGTCACAAAGGAGTCAAAATTATGAATGCACTATTTATTATCATATTTATGATTGTAGTAGGGGCGATAATTGGTGGCATTACTAATGTAATTGCAATTAGAATGCTGTTTCACCCCTTTAAACCATACTATATATTTAAATTTAGAGTCCCATTTACACCAGGTTTAATACCGAAAAGACGCGAAGAAATTGCAACTAAAATTGGCCAAGTGATTGAAGAGCATTTGCTTACAGAAACTTTAATTAATGAAAAATTAAAAAGCGAGCAATCACAGCAAGCAATAGAATCTATGATTCAACAGCAGTTACAAAAGGTGACGAAAGATCAATTGTCAATAAAACAAATTACTTCTCAAATCGATATTGATTTAGAACAAGTATTACAAACTAATGGAAATCAATATATTGCATCACAATTGAATAATTATTATACAAAGCATAAAAACCAAACAATAGCATCTTTATTGCCAAATCAACTTGTAACATTTTTAGATCAGCATGTAGATAACGCAACAGACTTATTATGTGATCGTGCAAGAAATTATTTATCATCTGCAAAAGGCACACAAGATATTAATGATATGTTGGATACTTTTTTCAATGAGAAAGGTAAGTTAATTGGTATGTTGCAAATGTTTATGACAAAAGAGAGCATTGCAGATCGAATTCAACAAGAACTTATACGTTTAACATCTCACCCTAAAGCAAGAGCAATTGTGACATCGTTAATTACCAATGAATATCAAACTTTTAAAGATAAACCATTGAATGAACTGTTAGATGCGTCGCAGTTTAATGAAATCGCTGAAAATCTATCAGTGTATGTAACAACATATGCAAGCAAACAAGCGAATAAGCCAGTGGTTACGTTAATGCCTCAATTCGTTGATTATTTAGAAGGTCAACTCTCTAGCAAATTAGCAAATTTAATCATTGAACAATTATCGATTCACTTATCTACAATTATGAAAAAAGTGGATTTACGAGGATTAATTGAAGAACAAATTAATACGTTTGACTTAGATTATATTGAAAAATTAATTATAGAAATTGCTAACAAAGAACTAAAGTTGATTATGTCATTAGGCTTCATTTTAGGTGGTATTATTGGATTTTTCCAAGGTTTGGTTGCAATCTTTGTCTAAAAAAGCGAGATGTGGTAAAGTAATATCGAACGTTTTAATAAACATCACAACAAAGGAGTGCTATAACCATGGCAGTAAATTTATATGATTATGCAAATCAATTAGAACAAGCTTTAAGAGAAAGCGAAGAATACAAAGCAATCAAAGAAGCATTCGCTAATGTAAAAGCTAACGAAGAATCTAAAAAGTTATTCGACGAGTTCCGTGAAACTCAAATTAACTTCCAACAAAAACAAATGCAAGGTGAAGAAATTGCTGAAGAAGATTTACAAAAAGCGCAAGAACAAGCGCAAGCAATTGAAAAAGATGAAAACATCTCTGCATTAATGAATGCTGAACAAAAAATGAGTCAAGTATTCCAAGAAATCAACCAAATTATCGTTAAACCATTAGACGAAATTTACGCTGACTAATATTTTTCAATCCTTTAAATAGAGGAATAGACTGCCGACAGAGTCCGAGACTTTGTGGGTAGTTTTTTTAGTTTTGATAACGGAAGTTAGAGGTTCTATGTCAAATTGGGCAGATGCGTTCAGTATTGGAAGTTAGGTTATCAAACATGATCGGAAGTTAGGCTAGTAAGCGTGTCCTAACTTCTTTTTTGCATTTTGGAGTGTAAAGTTTTCAACATAATACTATTAGTTCGGTCATGTATTGGACTGATGGAAAAGTGTTTCATTTTTAATGATTCATTAAGAACGGCCTGAAAATGTTTGGCGTATTAAGTGCAATCATAGTTTTGACATTTAGCTTCTAATTGGTGATTACTGCCGAGCAAATCTAGTAGAGTAAACATGTAAATCGTTAATGTGTCAGTTGGTTCACTAGTGGTTTTAACAACTACGGAAATTGCATTTCCGACTTAAATTTTTGAAAAAAATTAGCGTACGCTACAAATAAAATTTTAAACTGTTATAAATGTGTCTCAATTTCATATGTTCATCGACGATATGAAGCGTATTATGGTAAAATGAAGAAATAATAAACTTGTTAATAAATAAAACATCACGATTTGACTAAAGCACTTTATTATTGTGTAGATAATAATTTTTTAACGAAATAAAAATAAAAATGGCGACTGGTTTTAATAAATCAGCTAATGAATCACTACACCTATAAGTATGAATATAGTGATTAGAATGCTTTGTATAGTTGGATTTTGCAAAATTGATGTTAGAACCTTTAATTAAGGAGATATGGATGTATGGTTAAATTTATTCATTGTTCGGATTTACATTTAGATAGTCCTTTCAAATCTAAGAGTCATATAAGCCCTAAAATTTTTGAGGATGTTCAAAAAAGTGCTTATGAAAGTTTTAAAAATATTGTAGATATTGCATTACAACAAGATGTTGATTTTGTAATAATCGCGGGTGATTTATTTGATAGTGAAAACAGAACATTACGTGCTGAAATTTTCTTAAAACAGCAATTTGAACGTTTACAAAATGAACAAATCTTTGTTTATGTTTGTCATGGTAATCACGACCCATTATCATCAAAGATTTCATCAAACTGGCCAGATAATGTTTCTGTATTTTCAAATAAAGTTGAGACGTATGAAGCAATTACTAAATCTGGTGAAACAATTTATATTCACGGATTTAGTTATGAAAATAGAGCAAGTTATGAGAACAAGATTGATGAATATCCATCAAGTCAAGGCCAAAAAGGCATACATATTGGTGTCTTGCATGGTACGTACAGTAAATCTTCAGTTAACGAAAGATATACCGAGTTCATTTTAGAAGATTTAAACAGTAAATTGTATCATTATTGGGCTTTAGGTCATATACATGAACGTCAACAATTAAGTGATATGCCTGTAATTAACTATTCAGGTAATATTCAAGGTAGACATTTTAATGAGCAAGGTGAAAAAGGTTGCTTATTAATCGAGGGTGACCACTTAAAATTAAAAACTAAATTTTATCCTACACAGTATATTAGATTTGAAGAAGCAACTATTGAAACGGATAAGACATCTAAGCAAGGTTTATACGAGGTCATTCAAAACTTTAAAGAACAAGTGAGAGAAGAAGGAAAAGCCTTTTATCGTTTAACGCTTGTTATTAATAGTGAGACATTAATTTCACCTCAAGATTTATTACAAGTTGAAGAAATGATTACAGATTATGAAGAAAACGAAAATCAATTTGTATATATTGATGAGTTAAAAATACAATATGCACAAAATGATGAGTCACCTTTAGTTAATGAATTTTCAGCGGAATTATTAGTCGATCAAACTGTTTTTGATAAAGCGATGTCAGACTTATATTTAAATCCAAGGGCATCTAAGTTCTTAGACGATTATGGAACATTCGACCATACAGCATTAGTTAATCGTGCTGAAGAAATATTAAAAGCTGAAATGAGAGGTGAACAAAATGATAATTAAATCACTTGAAATTTATGGTTACGGTCAATTTGTTCAACGTAAAATTGAATTTAATAAAAACTTCACTGAAATTTTTGGTGAAAATGAAGCGGGTAAATCGACGATTCAAGCATTCATCCATTCGATATTATTTGGTTTTCCAACTAAAAAGTCTAAAGAGCCAAGACTAGAACCACGTCTAGGTAACCAATACGGTGGTAAATTAGTACTTATTCTTGATGATGGCTTAGAGATTGAAGTTGAACGAATTAAAGGCAGTGCTCAAGGTGATGTGAAAGTATATTTACCTAATGGTGCTGTGCGTGATGATGCTTGGTTACAAAAGAAACTTAATTATATTTCTAAAAAGACATATCAAGGTATCTTTTCATTTGATGTACTAGGGCTTCAAGACATTCATAGAAACCTAAATGAAAAACAATTGCAAGATTATTTATTACAAGCAGGGGCTTTAGGATCAACTGAATTCACGTCAATGCGCGAAGTGATTAATCGTAAAAAAGATGAATTATATAAAAAATCAGGTAAAAATCCAATCATTAATCAACAAATTGAGCAATTAAAACAACTAGAAAGTCAAATTCGTGAAGAAGAAGCTAAACTAGAAACATATCATCGCTTAGTAGATGATCGAGATAAATCATCACGTCGATTAGAGAATTTAAAGCATAATTTAAATCAATTATCAAAAATGCATGAAGAAAAACAAAAAGAGGTTGCTTTACATGATCATTCACAAGAATGGAAGTCTCTAGAACAACAGTTAAATATTGAGCCAATCACATTCCCAGAAAAAGGTGTGGATCGTTACGAAAAAGCACGAGCGCATAAGCAATCGTTAGAAAGAGATATTGGTTTAAGAAATGAGCGTTTAGCTCAACTTAAAGAAGAAGCGACTCAATTAGAGCCAGTTAAACAATCTGATATTGACGCCTTCATTAGTTTGAATCAACAAGAAAATGAAATTAAAAATAAAGAATTTGAACTTACTGCAATCGAAAAGGATATTGCGAATAAACAACGTGATAAAGATGAATTGCAAGCAAATATTGGTTGGTCTGAAACGCATCATGACGTAGATAGTTCTGAGGCAATGAAAAGTTATGTCAGTGAGCAAATCAAGAATAAACAAGAACAAGCGGCATACATTAAGCAATTAGAACGTAGTTTAGAAGAAAATAAAATCGAAGATAATGCGGTTCATAGCGAACTAGATTCTGTTGAAGAAAAAATAGTTCCTGAAGAGACTTTTGAAAAGAAAAAAGAATACTCACAACAAGTCATTGAATTAAACGAAAAAGAGAACTTGTATAGCAAATTGAAAGAACGTTTCGAAATTGAGCAACAAGAAAAACAAAAACGTCAAAAATTGTTACGAACAACGTTTATTCTTTTAACATTAGTAGGTATTGGTTTAACTGCCTTCTCATTTATTTCAAATAACATGTTGTTTGGTATTATTTTCGCAGTATTAACTTTAGTATTTGTTATCGGTATCATCATGTCTAAATCAAAAGAAGTAGATTATAGCGAGGCCATCACAGATGAAATCGAAGAAATTAAAGAACAACTAGCCATTTTAGATGAAAACTATGACTTAGATTTTGATCTTGATGAGCAATATCGCATTCGTGATCACTGGCAACAAGCTTTGAAAAATAAAGATATTTTAGAAGAGAAACGTCAGTATATTGAAGGTCGTTTAAATGATGCGAAAGGGCGTCATGATGAATTGCAATCGACAGTTGAAAACGTTAAGGATGAATTATACTTATCATCTAAAATTTCAAATGATTTAATTGTTGATAGTATTTCTACAATGGCGAATATTAAAGCATTAGATCAACACATCAGTGATTTAAATCAACAACGCCAGCAATTGGTTCAAGAATTAGATACATTCTACAATCATGCTGAAGCTGTTACAAAATCACAATTTGTTTATTTCAACAAATTATCTTTATTCCACGATGTGCAACAATGGTTGAAATCAGCTGAAGACACGAATGAAAAATGGCGTATTAATGCTGAAAATACCAAACTTGTTACAAATGAATTAAATCATTTAAATGCTCAATTAGAAGAAAATAATAAAGAAATTACAGCACTATTCGATTTTATCAATGTTGGTACTGAAGAAGATTTTTACCAACATCATGAAGATTACCAAACTTATACTAGTAATTTGAGTCGTTTTAATGATTTAACTAAATATCTTGAGAACCAAAACTATTCTTATGAATTAAGTTCTAGTTTAAGTGAAAAAACAACAGCACAACTTGAAGAAGAAGATCATTTATTGGCTACTCAAGTTGACGAATACAATGAGCAATATCTTGAAATGCAAGCACAAGTCAGTGATTTAAGTGCACAAATCAATCACATGGAAACTGATACAACGCTTGCTAATTTAAGACATGAATATCACAGTCTTAAAAATCAACTTAATGATATCGCAAAAGATTGGGCAAGTTTAAGTTATTTACAAAGTTTAGTTGATGAACACATTAAACAAATTAAAGATAAACGTTTGCCTCAAGTTATTAATGAAGCGGTAGAAATATTGAAGCATTTAACAGATGGCAGATATACGATGATTAACTATAATGAAGATTCAATTACGGTTAAACATGTTAATGGTCAATTATATGATCCTGTTGAACTAAGTCAATCTACAAAAGAATTACTTTATGTAGCTTTACGTATCAGTTTAATTAAGGTACTACGACCATATTATCCGTTCCCATTAATTGTTGATGATGCATTTGTTCATTTTGATAAAAAACGTACTGAAAAAATGTTGAATTATTTACGATCATTATCAGAACACTATCAAGTACTATACTTTACATGTGTAAAAGATAATATTGTTCCATCAAAAGAAGTGATTACATTAAACAAAATAGAGGAAGGCGGGAAACGATGAGAAATATAGAGAATCTAAATCCCGGAGATTCAGTTGATCACTTTTTCTTAGTGCATAAAGCTACACAAGGTGTAACAGCACAAGGTAAAGATTATATGACATTACATTTGCAAGATAAAAGTGGTGAAATTGAAGCGAAATTTTGGACGGCTACAAAAAATGATATGGCAACAATCAAGCCTGAAGAAATTGTACATGTTAAAGGTGACATCATAAACTATCGCGGAAATAAACAGATGAAAGTCAACCAAATTAGACTAGCGACAACTGAAGATCAATTAAAAACAGAACAATTTGTAGATGGTGCACCTTTATCACCGGCAGAAATACAAGAAGAGATTTCTCATTATTTGCTAGATATTGAAAATGCTAATTTACAACGTATCACACGTCATTTATTGAAAAAATATCAAGAACGATTTTACACATATCCAGCTGCTAGTTCTCATCATCATAACTTTGCGAGTGGCTTAAGCTATCATGTATTAACGATGTTACGTATTGCAAAATCAATTTGTGACATTTATCCGTTGTTAAACAAAAGTTTGTTATATAGTGGTATTATTTTGCATGATATTGGTAAAGTTAGAGAATTGAGTGGTCCTGTTGCAACGTCGTATACAGTCGAAGGTAACTTATTAGGACACATCTCGATTGCGAGTGATGAAGTAGTTGAAGCAGCTCGTGAATTGAACATTGAAGGAGAAGAAATCATGTTGTTAAGACATATGATTTTATCTCATCATGGTAAGTTAGAGTATGGTTCGCCAAAACTGCCATACTTAAAAGAAGCAGAAATTTTATGCTATATCGATAATATTGATGCTAGAATGAATATGTTTGAAAAGGCTTATAAAAAAACTGACAAGGGTCAGTTTACAGATAAAATATTTGGTCTTGAAAATCGTAGATTCTACAATCCTGAATCACTCGATTAAGAATTAAAAGATATCGGACAGATGAGTATACTGAAACATGAGCTCATCTGTCCGATTTTTAATGCGAAAAAACCGAGCGGCCGTGGTATGATTTTTGAACCACGGTCGCTCGGTTTTGTGTTATTGGCTCATGCCGGATTGTCCGCCTTGTGCGCCACCTTGTTTAAGTTTTTCAGGGTTTAAGATTTTATCTTCGACAACTGATTTAATATCACGATCTTTAAAGTCAACATCGTATTCTTTTAATAGATCTTTGTATGCATCAGTTAATAATTTTGGATTTTTTTGTACTTTCTGATCGACTAATTTTTCTTTCAGGCTTTGTTTTTCACTGTTAAAGTCTGTTGGTTTATCAGCTTTAATAATATGATATCCAAAGCTTGATTTAACAACGTCTGATACTTCACCATCTTTAAGTTTGAATAGTGCTTTTTCAAAATCTTTATCAGTTTGTCCTTTAAGAACATAACCTAATTCGCCATCTTTTTTAGCTGAACCAGTATCCATTGATTCTTTTTTAGCGATTTCACCAAATTTACTTGGATCTTTTGAAACTTCTTTTTGAATTTCTTCAGCTTTTTGTTTCGCTTCTTTATCATCTAAGCCTTCTTTGTCGCTTTTCTTAGATTTAACTTTAATTAAAATGTGTGAAGCTTTCTTGCTGTCTTCTTTAATTTCAGAATCAGAGATTTTAATTTTATCTGATAGTAATTCTTTATGATAAGCAGCAGTACGTAAATTTTCTTTATATTTATCGGCTGTTAAACCTTGCTGTTGAAGGGCCTTTTCAAATTTATCTTTACCGCCGTATTGCTTTTGCATTTTTTCAATTTGTTCGTCAATCTTCTTATCATTAACTTTATTTTTATATTTATCAGCTAAAATTTTATTTAACATTTCAGTAAATGATGCATTTGCAATTTGATCTTTACCGATTTTTTTCATTGTATCTGCAACTGTTACATCTCCAGCTTTAGAAGAAATTAATGTATTTTCTTTAGAGTCTGTGGCACTAGCGCCACAAGCGCCTAATAATAAAGCACTAGCTGTTACCGGAACGATTAATTTGTTTATCATCTTCATAGTTGAAACTCCTTTGTAAGTTAATCATCGTGAATATAACATAGTTTTATATTATCACCAATCAATAACCCATGACATCAGACTAGAGCATTAGGTTTAGGGGTAGTAATTGATGAAAATAAAAAAACAAGGTCTATATACATTTGATTGTAAGCTATTACATAGCCTAAAAACAAATAATAACACCTTGCTATAATTATTTTGTTATAAATGATATGGATTTTTAATTTTTTTCAAAATATTAATACCTGTACTATGTTCTTCTATATATTGTCCATAATTAGAAAATATAATTATTTTTAAATATAATAAATCTGTAATGGAAATACCGAAATTCAATGCCAATAAGAACATAAAATAATGTCCATATTGCGGGAATGAAATTGTTAGATAAACGAACATTGCAGATAAGATAATTAACGGCAATATTAAGTTAATGCAAAAATAAAATTTGTGTACAGGTTGATTGACGTAGGTATTATAGAATATAAGCCATTTTCTTTTAGTCAACTTATGAACTTTAAACGATTTTCTATATGGTAAGAAAAATAATAAATGTATACTTTTATGTAATGGATACGTCATAAATACAAGTAATAAAAAGATGAGAAAATGTCTATCTGATAATGGCGTATTAGATAAAAAATACATTACTTCATAACTGACTAAAAACATAATGATGGTTGCAACTGCACTCATAAAAGCAATTCTAGGCAAACCAAATCGTGCATTGATATCAATTTGTCTTTTACATAAAAACATATCTTACGCCTCATCTCTTTTCAATATAAGTTAGATTATAACTAACTCAGGTTCAGTAATTCAATAGTAACATATCATGTTAGAAGAATTGTTATATATGAAGAAAGGGGAGACGTATTGTTTGATTTGAAACGCGAAAGTGGGGATTGGTAAAATTGGCTGATTGACTAGCGTAGAAGTAGAATGCAGAACAAATTTCTGCGAACACATATTCTTGCTAATAAAGCCTAACTTATGAAAAAGGCGCGTGTGACATGAGTATTTGAAAACTTGGATAATATAAAAAATGGATATGGAAGGTAGTATTGGGTAGCTTTAAACCGCGTTGTTAAGCCATTCTTGACTTCCGGAAATGGCCATTGATACCATTTTGATACCATTTACTTGTCAAAAATGGCTATTGCATCGTGTTTTTTCTGAGTATATAAATGGCTGTAAGTGCCCATCGTTTCAGTGATTTGAGCATGTCTCATAAGTGACTGTAAAACGAAAATATCTACACCATTATTTGCAAGATAAGATGCATAAGAATGTCTTAACGCGTGAATGTTATAATGGGGGAAAGCTTTTTGGAATTTCTTTTGAACATGACTGTAATGTTTGGGAGCCATTCCTCCGAAAATAAAATAACTACGTTCATCAAAATATTTGTTTAACTCTTTTTCACGTTGGTGTCGTTCAGTTAACATTGTATTGATGAATTTAGGTAAAGGAACAATATCCTCTGAACTATCTGTTTTTGGTCTCGGATATATAGTTCTATTAGAGATGTCCATTGTTTTATTTATGGATATCTCTTTTTTATATTTATTGTAGTCTGTCCAAACAAGCGCCATAGCTTCGCCAATCCTTAAACCTGTATAAAACATTAATGTAAATAACTCTCTGTAATCTTGATCTTCAATGTCTTTGATTCTTTCTTCAAATTCTTCACGCATCATAAACTTAGGTTTTGGCTTTACACGCGGAATAGGTTTAATTGATATTGTTGGATCTGTACGTAATCCAAAGTATTTTTTGGCATAATTAATTACAACTTTAAAACCTGACCAAATTGTACGAGCAGAATTTGTTGACGCTACATTCTCTATTAGATATTTACGAAACTCTTGGCATTGATTTTGCGTTATCTTATTCATTTTTATGTGCCCGAACTTAGCTTTAAAGTGTTTATGATATTCATTTTGTTTGCGTCGTTTTGTTTTAGGTCTCAAATCGCTATTTTCTAAATAGTGATGAAAAACATAATCAAATGTTTTAGAATCGCTATATCCTTCGTTTACGTCATTCAAAAAGATAGCCTCTGCTCTCTTAGCTTCACGCTTAGTTGAAAAACCGCGTTGCATCTTACGTTTGTTATTACCGTATACATCTTTATATCTAATGGAAAAATACCATTTACCTGTATTATCATCCTTATATACTGGCATTTTGCTTCTCCCTCCTCAAAATTGGCAAAAAATAATAAGGGTAGGCGGGCTACCCGAAATTTAGTACTAGGTACTAAATGTGATATAATAAAATAAAAAGTAGGTGATGTTATGACATTTAAAAACAATCATAATTTCAATGAATTAGTTTTAACGAATGAAGACATTAGAATTTTAAAAAATGTCTTAGAAGATGCAGTCAGTGTTTATGATGAATATTCGGTATGTAATGAAGAATCCGATTTTGCTTACTGTTTATTAAGAGACTTATATACATTAGACAGCTTAGCTATTTCGTCAAATAATGTTTGAATTATCGAATTGTACTCTTCGATTTTAATACCATGCATAATAGAGTTTCTGTGTTCAATAGCAGCTTTGACTGAATGTTTTAAATGTTCTTCTATTAAATCGTTGTTTTCCATTTCGTTTAAAAATGTTCTTATATTCCTCTTGTAATCAGGTGTTTGTTTAATTATATCTTTATCAAACTTGTTCAATATCAGCCTACACATTAGTTCTAGCGCTCTACCTAAAAGTAGTGATGTAGCTAGCCTTTTTTCAGACATAAAGCAATCATAAGCTTCAACTATATGAGTTTCAAAATCCTTGTCATTAACTGTTTCTAATAATTGAGTGTATTTTCTTAAAGAAGCCGGTAAATCATTTGCGTTTTCTAACAAAGAATTAGGTGTTCGATAAATTTTTGTAGATTTATCTGATAAATATAAGTCAGAATGAGTTTCAAAATAATAATGCGCAATTGCATCGTCGTTGTATATACTAGCTAAATCGCTCAAGTTAAACATTTGAAAATCATGTATGACTTTTTCGAAAATGAAAGTACTTTTTATATATTCACTTAACTTCTCGAAAGATCTTTCTGTTCTTTTTAAAACATCATCTACAGAAATATTTATTTTCTTCGCTTGCATGCCTTCTGACCCACCGTGAATATAAATTAAACCTCTGTAAAAACTGATATTCAAATCTGCGTAGCTATATTTTATACCGGAATAAAAGGGGAAGTATCCAGTATTTTTATCTATTACATCACCAAAAAATATATCCACTAATTCTTTATATTTTTTGTGAAGTTCATTCATTCTTTTTTCTATATCGTTATATCTCCATAAGTATTGTTTCTCTTCCATCCCTCATCCTCCTCACGCCACATAGGCGCTATTAATCACATTTTAGTTCTATCGGTAATTTTAGACTCCATAACTCTTTGACGTGACTCTTTAGCTTCTCGAATCATATCTTTAAATCCTTGACTGTCTATAAAAGCTTTGGCTTCTTCTATTTGTTCTTGTGTAAGTTTTTTTCTACCAGTGTTAATGTGTATATGCTCAATTTCTTCATATGATTCCATAATTTTTTATTTCTCCTTTACTTTTTATGTTAAAGCGCCGTATAGGAGCTTATTTCCTATATTCTTCTTCAACATACTTTTTTACTAAATATTCAAGAATAAGTTCGGTCATTAGATCGTTTTCTTCGTACTCTTTATGAAGTTACTTTATTCTTTGAATTAATTTAACCTATCTCCATCTATTTTTTGTGAAATAAATTCCAAGTATTTACGCGCATTATGTGACGATAAATCTTTAGGTAACTCATAAGTGAATGGTTGATTACCACTAGTTAAAACTTCATATACTATAGTTTCTTTTTTTATTTTGCAATTAGTTATTTTCATTATAAACTCCTTTTAAACACTGCTGAAATAGACGTCTTTTATATTAAAGTGCCATATAGGCGCTATTAATCAAAAATTCGATAGTTATAAATAACTTTGCCTATCACTTCGATTTCATCAATAGAATCTAAATCGTAAGAATTAGTTTTAAATTCATCTGAATAGCTTACTGGGTCTAAATGTAGTTTTGTTTCAGTACGTCTCACACGCTTAACTGTATATTCACCACCTAGACGTAATACAAGGATGTCATTGCTGTTAAGTTTATGATCACAAGACTTTCTATAATCATGGACAATTATATAAGAACCGTTAGCAAGTATTTTATTCATGCTATCTCCGTTTATTTTTAGTGCTATACATTCGCTAGGTTTACGACCGTTAAAAGCAAATGGTGGAACTTTTAATTTTTCATTATCAATTGCAACTTCCTCGAAATTTCCAGCAGAAACTTTACCGAAATATGGAACCTCGATTTCGCTATCAAATTCTGGTAAAACAATTTCTTCAATTTCTCCTAAGAGATAACCTTTAGAAACATTGAACAAACTTGAAATTTTTTCGACCATACCCATTCTAGGTTCAGTTCTTCCACTTTCCCACATTCTTATAGTACCTTCGGAAACATCTAATTTTCTAGCCATCTCAACTTTAGACAATCTATTGTTCAATCTGATTTCTTTTATGGAATTTTTGAAAGCCATTTTGTTTTCCTTCCTTATATATAATGTTTTTACACTTTTATTATACTATGAAAAATCGTAATTGCAACCCTTAAAATACGATTTAACAAAATAAAAATACGCAATTTTGAAAAATAATTACGAAAAATACTTGCAATCGTATTTAGATTACGATATACTTTAGTCAGAACTTAACAAGGAGGTAAAAAAATGAACTACATCAAACATAGTTTGAAATTAGATGAATGGCGAAAACGAAAAGGTTACACCCAGTCATCTTTCGCAGAAAAACTTGGCATTTCACCGTCTACTTATAACATTTGGGAAAACAACCCAGAAATGATTAAACCTAGAGATGCTTTTAGAATTGCTAAGATATTAGATATCTCTATTGATGAGATTATTTTTTTAAAAGATGAATCGTATTTTAAATACGTTTTAGTCGAAGAAAAACAAACAACTTAATAGGAGGAACAACAAATGGAACAAACAATCAAACATTTTTTAGAATTTAGAAAGCAATTCACACCCGCACAGTGGCACGAAATCAACAGAATTATTGACGGACAATTTAGTAAAAAAGCCGCCGAGCTACAACTCGACGACCAAGATGTTGAGGTTATTAAAAATATTATTACTCAACAAAAGATTATGAAGTAACAATTTGAATAAAAGTTATTCAAAAATCACGAAAGGAAGATACAAAATGATGCTGACCAACACACTACTAGCAATTCACTTTTTCATGAATTTAGCGATATTAATTATGCTCGTAAGAATCGGTAGAGATTAACTTATACTTTTTAAGTTTGTTTATTCGTTGATTAGAAACAATCTTTATATACGCAGGTTCTAATTCGAATTTATATAAAAACTCTGATGACGAATTAGCTATCATAACTTCTGGTTTATCTAATTGTTTATCGATTGGAGCATGCAAATAACTTGGATTATATATACCGAGAGATGAATATTCATCAGATTCCAATACTACGTTAATAGGTGTTAAAACATTTTTGTTTTTATCTAAAAATATTAATTCTTCTAAAGTATGAGTTCTAGACGAGTCATTAGCGACGACAAAATTTAATTCTACAAAATTATTTTCATAGTAGAAATTAAGATCGCTAATAACAAAACTGAACTTATTTTGAGAACGAGTATAAAAAATTGAGTATGCAGATAGACCTAAAGCTAGAAAAGCTACAACGTTTGAAAACAAAGTAGATTGTATGAATTCCATAAGAATAACCACCTTAAATATTTGATAACAACATTATACACGAAAGGAGCATAAATATTATGCAAGCATTACAAACATTTTGTTTCCAATAAAAAAACACATGCTTTGTCGTGGAAAGCATGTGCTACGGAAATTTTGTTTGATTCTAGTCGCCACGACTAACAGCTCAAGTTTTGCTGGTATCGTCCCCAGCCCTGTAATGAGCTTAGGTGTTCAATCAAAGTCTAGCGTCCTATAAGTTACTACCTTACAGTACGCATACCTTTTTAACGCCTCAGTTGGCGATGGAGCACAACAAACGATGCTCTGAATTTAGATTTACTTATCTATAGAACCACAGGGTGATTTAAAACCTCGCATAACCAAGGCCATCACCTCCCAGTTTATGTGGGGTTGAGATAAGTATATAACGAAATTCCGTTACAAGCAATAAGGAGTGTTAAGATGCTGAACTTAAAAGAATTGAGAGAAGAAAAGGGGATAACACGCTATCAACTAGCGAAGCTAACAGAATTACAAAACTCGACAATTCGATCTATCGAAACAGAAGTTAAAAACCCCGGTTTCCTCACAGTAAAAAAAATATGCGATGCACTACAAATTGATATCGCTAATGTAAAGGAGAAATAAAATGCAAGCATTACAAACAAAATCGAACATAGGCGAAATGTTCAACATACAAGAAAAAGAAAATGGAGAAATCGCAATCAGCGGTCGAGAACTTCATCAAGCATTAGAGGTTAAGACTCCATACAAAAAATGGTTTGAAAGAATGAGTGATTACGGATTTGAAGAAAATATCGATTATATAGTCACGGACATTTTTGTCCATAACCCACTAGGAGGTCGTCAGAATCAAACTGACCACGCACTCACACTAGACACTGCAAAAGAGATTGCAATGATTCAACGTAGTGAACCTGGCAAACGTGCAAGACAATACTTCATCCAAGTTGAAAAAGCATGGAATAGCCCAGAAATGATTATGCAACGTGCTTTAAAAATTGCTAACAACACAATCAATCAATTAGAAACAAAGATTGAACGTGATAAACCAAAAATTGTATTTGCAGATGCAGTAGCTACTACTAAGACATCAATTTTAGTTGGAGAGTTAGCAAAGATCATTAAACAAAACGGTATAAACATCGGGCAACGCAGATTGTTTGAGTGGTTACGTCAAAACGGATTCCTTATTAAACGCAAGGGTGTGGATTATAACATGCTTACACAGTATTCAATGGAACGTGAGTTATTCGAAATTAAAGAAACATCAATCACACATTCGGACGGTCACACATCAATTAGTAAGACGCCAAAAGTAACAGGTAAAGGACAACAATACTTTGTTAACAAGTTTTTAGGAGAAAAACAAACAACTTAATAGGAGGAATTATCAATGAACACACTATATAAAACAACCCTCCTCATCACAATGGCAGTTGTGACGTGGAAGGTTTGGAAAATTGAACGAAATACGAGAAAGCCTGTAATCAATCGAAATGATTTTAGTAAAGAGTCTACAGCAGAAACGATTGAGCGACACAGTGATCCTGATTCAGGAATAAAACTACTTAAGGCGTTTTCCGACTTTACTAAAGAGAACCTTTCCTAATTCTAAGAAGATGAAGTTTCGTTGGTACTCAAGTGACTCATGTAAAGCGGTAGAGTAAATCTTTTCACTGGAAACACCTTCATCAGCATTCTCTGTAAGTTTTTGAAGGTTCTTCTTGAAGTGTTCACTTTGACCACCGTATAGTTCATCAGTTTCATTAACAATTTTATAGTAAAGCTGTTCATATTCACTATATGACATATTATCCACCTCCTTTCACTAGGAGATAACTAAATTATACACAACACAAAAATAAAAAGGAGGAAAAGATATGATGAAAAATAGTTTGCAAGCTAAAGAACTTGCAGTAATTTTATCTGTTTCTAAATCCAAAGCAGGACAAATAATAAGAGAACTGAATAAAGAGCTTGAAGACGAAGGGTACATTGCGATACGAGGCAGAATACCCGTCCAATTAGCTAGGAAAAAATTCCCTTATCACGACTTATCAGACCAGAGAATAATGGAGGAGTTGAAAAAAGAAAATGAGTAAAACTTATAAAAGCTACCTATTAGCAGTATTATGCTTCACAGTCTTAGCGATTGTGCTTATGCCATTGTTGTACTTCACTACAGCATGGTCAATTGCGGGATTCGCAAGTATCGCAACATTCATATTTTATAAAGAATACTTTTATGAAGAATAAAAAAACTGCTACTTGCGCCAACAAGTAACAGTATCAAGCACTTAAGAAAAATTTCAAGTTAAATATAAAATGAAAAACGGAGGAAGTCAAGATGTATTACGAAATAGGCGAAATCATACGCAAAAATATTCATGTTAACGGATTCGATTTTAAGCTATTCATTTTAAAAGGTCATATGGGCATATCAATACAAGTTAAAGATATGAACAACGTACCAATTAAACATGCTTATGTCGTAGATGAGAATGACTTAGATATGGCATCAGACTTATTCAACCAAGCAATAGATGAATGGATTGAAGAGAACACAGACGAACAGGACAGACTAATTAACTTAGTCATGAGATGGTAGAAGGTCGCTATGAAGCAGACTGTAACTTATATCATTCGTCATAGAGATATGCCAATTTATATAACTAACAAACCAACCGATAACAATTCAGATATTAGTTACTCCACAAATAGAAATAGAGCTAGGGAGTTTAACGGTATGGAAGAAGCGAGTATCAATATGGATTATCACAAAGCAATCAAGAAAACAGTGACAGAAACTATTGAGTACGAGGAGGTAGAACATGACTGAACAAACATTATTTGAACAGTTGAACAGTAAAAACGTGAATGATCATACAGAACAAAAAAATGGATTAACTTATCTAGCATGGTCATATGCACACCAAGAGCTGAAAAAGATTGACCCAAACTACACAGTAAAAGTACACGAGTTTCCACATCCAGATATTAACACAGAAAATTATTTTGTACCTTATTTGGCTACACCAGAAGGCTATTTTGTACAGGTATCTGTGACTGTGAAAGATAGTACAGAGACTGAGTGGCTTCCAGTATTGGACTTTAGAAATAAATCGCTTGCTAAAGGTAGTGCAACAACTTTCGATATTAACAAAGCGCAAAAACGATGTTTTGTAAAAGCTTCGGCTTTACACGGTTTAGGCTTATATATCTACAACGGCGAGGAACTACCAAGTGCAAGTGACAACGATATTACAGAATTAGAAGAGCGTATCAATCAGTTCGTGAACTTATCTCAAGAAAAAGGGCGAGATGCAACTATCGATAAAACGATGAGATGGCTAAAAATATCTAACATTAATAAATTAAGTCAAAAACAAATCGCAGAAGCACACCAAAAATTAGATGCGGGATTAAAACAATTGGATAGTGAGGAGAAACAATAATGTTAAACAGAACAGTATTAGTAGGACGCTTAACAAAAGATCCAGAATATAGAACAACGCCAAATGGTGTGAGTGTTACCACTTTCACTATCGCAGTTAACAGAACATTTACTAACGCTCAAGGAGAACGTGAGGCAGACTTTATTAACTGTGTAACTTTTAGAAAACAAGCAGAAAATGTAAATAATTATTTATCCAAAGGGTCATTGGCTGGCGTTGATGGACGTTTACAATCACGCAGTTATGAAAACAAAGACGGGCAACGTGTGTTTGTTACAGAAGTAGCAGCGGACAGTGTTCAATTCTTAGAACCGAAGAATAGCAACCAACAACCAAACAACAATTATCATCAACAAAGACAAACTCAAACTGGTAATAATCCTTTTGATAATACCACTGCGATTACTGATGATGACTTACCGTTCTGATTGGAATGATTAAATGCCGAAAATTACTAGTTATATCACTCAAGATGACGGTACAACAACAGTTGTCATCTCGGGTGTTGAATTAGGCAATAAAGAAACATTACTACTTGATAACGGATTTGATGTGGAAGTCGATGTAAGCGTCATAGATCCGTTTCAAATTACCGGCAAGCAACGACGAAAAATATTCGCGCTTGTCAAAGACATAGAAGAATATACAGGTCAACCAATGGACTATATGCGACATATGTTCATCGAGTATGTAAGGACTTACTACGGCTATGATGAACGTATTTCACTAAGTAATTGTACGAGAACACAAGCAAGTCAAATCATTGAAGCAACGCTTGACTGGACGTTCTACAATGACATACCACTTAGCTACAAAACAAGCGACTTGCTGAAACAAGATAAATCGTTCTTATACTGGTCAACTGTCAACCGCAACTGTGTAATATGCGGAAAGCCTCACGCAGACCTAGCACATTATGAAGCAGTCGGTAGAGGTATGAACAGAAACAAGATGAATCACTACGACAAACATGTATTAGCGTTTTGTCGCGAACATCATAACCAGCAACATGCGATTGGCGTTAAGTCGTTTGATGATAAATATCACTTGCATGACTCGTGGATAAAAGTTGATGAGAGGCTCAATAAAATGCTGAAAGGAGAGAAAAAGGAATGAATAGACTAAGAATAATAAAAATAGCACTCCTAATCGTCATCTTGGCGGAAGAGATTAGAAGCGCTAAAAAAATTAAAAAATTTACCCCTGAGGATTCTAAAGGTTTTCCTGATATAACAAAAGATTCAATAAAAGAACCTAAATAAAAATATTATGGTTGATAAAATCCCATTGTTCTTTTGTTAACCACCCTTGTTTGTTATTGACTATTTCTGTAACAAACAGCTTATCTCCAGAATCGAGATAAGGTTTCAACTTTTCTATCATTTCTGAAGTTGATAAAGAAGAACGGAATAAAAATGAAGATTTCCAATAATTGCAATGACCATTAGAAATTTCCTTTTTTATAACATTTCTCAATTCCTCATATTTTTGTCCGGGTGAGTTTAAATCATATGTTAACATATAAGGTTTTTCCATATTTTATTCACCCCCAATCTAACGCAGTAGCGATAACAAAATTATACCAGAAAGGAGATAACGAAATGGCAACATTTAGAGTTTACAAAGAATCAGGTAACTTTGTCACAGTACACAAAGATTTTATACATGATTCTAATATAAGTTGGAAGGCTAAAGGTATTCTACTTTATTTGTTAAGTCGACCTGATAACTGGCAAATTTACGAAACAGAACTAGAGCAACATTCAACTGATGGACTTAGCGGTTTAAAGAGTGGAATCAAGGAACTGGAAGAAATTGGATACATTCAACGTAGTAGAAAACGTGATAAAAGTGGTAGGTTAAATGGTTATGAGTACTTAGTATATGAGCAACCGCACCACATTCGATTTTCCAACGTTGGAAAAACCGTTAACGGTAAAACCAACAATGGAAAAACCGTTAATGGTAAATCGCATACTACTAATAATAATAGTACTAATAATGATTTAACTAATAATAACAATACTAATAATGAAGGAAGTATATTGTCGGGCAACCCGACGGTGTCTTCCATTCCCTATAAAGAAATTATCGAATACTTAAATAAAAAAGCAGGAAAGCATTTTAAACATAATACAGCTAAAACAAAAGATTTTATTAAAGCAAGATGGAATCAAGATTTTAGGTTGGAGGATTTTAAAAAGGTGATTGATATCAAAACAGCTGAATGGTTAAACACGGATAGCGATAAATACCTTAGACCAGAAACACTTTTTGGCAGTAAATTTGAGGGGTACCTCAATCAAAAAATACAACCAACTGGCACGGATCAATTGGAACGCATGAAGTACGACGAAAGTTATTGGGATTAGGAGGATGTTATGAAACCGTTATTCAACGAAAAAATAAACGAAAGTTTAAAAAAATACCAACCAATCGAAGTAATACTAAGACAGAATTGCGATAAATGCGGGCATCAATATGACTTATATAAGTTTGAAAATGGATATGAATACAAAGACGGTTGCGAATGTGAAATTCAAAGATTGGCTTATGAGGAATACAAAAGGAATAAACAAAAGAAACTTGATTATATTTTCAATCAATCAAATGTTAATCCGTCTTTAAGAGATGCAACAGTTAACAACTATAAGCCACAAAATGAAAAACAAGTACAAGCTAAGCAAACAGCAATAGAGTACGTACAAGGCTTCTCTACAAAAGAACCAAAATCATTAATATTGCAAGGTTCATACGGAACTGGTAAAAGCCACCTAGCATACGCTATCGCAAAAGCAGTTAAAGCTAAAGGACATACGGTTGCTTTTATGCACATACCAATGTTGATGGATCGTATCAAAGCGACATACAACAAAAATGCAGTAGAGACTACAGACGAGCTAGTCAGATTGCTAAGTGATATTGATTTACTTGTACTAGATGATATGGGTGTAGAAAACACAGAACATACTTTAAACAAACTTTTCAGCATTGTTGATAACAGAGTAGGTAAAAACAATATCTTTACAACAAACTTTAGTGATAAAGAACTAAATCAAAATATGAACTGGCAACGTATCAATTCAAGAATGAAACACAATGCGAGAAAAGTAAGAGTAATCGGAGATGATTTCAGGGAGCGAGATGCATGGTAACCAAAGAATTTTTAAAAACTAAACTTGAGTGTTCAGATATGTACGCTCAGAAACTCATAGACGAGGCACAGGGCGACGAAAATAAGTTATATGACCTATTTATCCAAAAACTTGCAGAACGTCATACACGTCCCGCTATCGTCGAATATTAAGGAGTGTTAAAAATGCCGAAAGAAAAATATTACTTATACCGAGAAGATGGCACGGAAGATATTAAGGTCATCAAGTATAAAGACAACGTAAATGAAGTTTATTCGCTCACAGGAGCCCATTTCAGCGACGAAAAGAAAATTATGACTGATAGTGACCTAAAACGATTCAAGGGCGCTCACGGGCTTCTATATGAGCAAGAGCTAGGTTTACAAGCAACGATATTTGATATTTAGAGGTGGATGATGAGTAAATACAACGCTAAGAAAGTTGAGTACAAAGGAATTGTATTTGATAGCAAAGTAGAGTGCGAATATTACCAATATTTAGAAAGTAATATGAATGGCACTAACTATGATCGTATCGAAATACAACCGAAATTCGAACTACAACCTAAATTTGGGAAGCAAAGACCGATTACGTATATAGCCGATTTCTCTTTGTGGAAGGAAGGGAAACTGGTTGAAGTTATAGACGTTAAAGGTAAGGCGACTGAAGTTGCCAACATCAAAGCGAAGATATTCAGATATCAGTATAGAGATGTGAATTTAACGTGGATATGTAAAGCACCTAAGTACACAGGCAAAACATGGATTACTTACGAGGAATTAATTAAAGCAAGACGAGAACGCAAAAGAGAAATGAAGTGATTTAATGCAACAACAAGCATATATAAATGCAACGATTGATATAAGAATACCTACAGAAGTTGAATATCATCATTTCGATGATGTGGATGATGAAAAAGATATGCTAGCAGAGCGTTTAGATAAAAATCCAGATGAGTTATTGAAGTATGACGACATAAAAATAAGACATGCATATATAGAGGTGGAATAAATGAGTATCGTAAAGATTAACGGTAAACCATATAAATTTACCGAACATGAAAATGAATTGATAAAAAAGAATGGTTTAACTCCAGGAATGGTTGCAAAAAGAGTACGAGGTGGCTGGGCGTTGTTAGAAGCCTTAAACGCACCTTATGGCATGCGCCTAGCTGAGTATAAAGAAATCGTGTTATCCAAAATCATGGAGCGAGAGAGCAAAGAGCGTGAAATGGCTAGGCAACGACGTAAAGAAGCTGAGCTAAGAAGAAAGAAGCCACATTTGTTTAATGTACCACAGAAACATCCAAGAGGACGTTATGCGTGCTACCTGATGGAAAACGACATATTCGTGAAAGTTAAGAAGTAGATCATGACAGATAGCGCACGTAAAGAATACTTAAACCGATTTTTCGGCTCTAAGAGATATCTGTATCAGGATAACGAACGAGTGGCACATATCCATGTAGTAAACGGCACTTATTACTTTCATGGGCATATCGTGCCAGGCTGGCAAGGTGTTAAAAAGACATTTGATACAGCCGGAGAGCTTGAAATATATATAAAGCAACATGATTTGGAATATGAGGAACAGAAGCAACTAACTTTATTTTGAGGAGATGGAAATGATGAACAACCGCGAACAAATCGAACAATCAGTTATAAGTGCTAGTGCGTATAACGGCAATGACACAGAGGGATTGCTAAAAGAGATTGAGGACGTGTATAAGAAAGCACAAGCGTTTGATGAAATACTTGAGGGAATGACAAATGCTATTCAACATTCAGTTAAAGAAGGCATTGAACTTGATGAAGCGGTAGGAATTATGACGGGGCAAGTTGTCTATAAATATGAGGAGGAGCAGGAAAATGACTAACACATTACAAGTAAAACTATTATCAGAAAATGCTAGAATGCCCGAACGAAATCATAAAACGGATGCAGGTTATGACATATTTTCAGCTGAAACTGTCGTACTCGAGCCACAAGAAAAGGCAGTGATTAAAACAGATGTAGCTGTAAGCATTCCAGAGGGCTATGTCGGACTATTAACTAGCCGTAGTGGTGTAAGTAGTAAAACACATTTAGTGATTGAAACAGGCAAGATAGACGCGGGATATCATGGTAATTTAGGGATTAACATCAAGAATGACGCTATTGCATCGAATGGTTATATCACACCAGGTGTTTTTGATATTAAAGGAGAAATCGATTTGAGTGACGCCATAAGACAATACGGAACTTATCAAATCAACGAAGGAGACAAACTAGCTCAATTGGTTATCGTGCCTATATGGACACCTGAACTAAAGCAAGTGGAGGAATTCGAAAGTGTTTCAGAACGTGGAGAAAAAGGCTTCGGAAGTAGCGGAGTGTAAAGACATCTTAGATCGAGTCAAGGAGGTTTTGGGGAAGTGAGTTACATCATTACATTAGTTCCAATACTTGTATTCATAGTAATATTTAACAATTTACTCAACAGATATATGGTTTTGTACAAAGAATTAGATTTATTTACATGCAGACTTGGAATGTTATTAGTCTTAATCGTTATAGTAGATTTTGCAAAGCAAAAAAATATGTTGGCTACATTGAGTGTTGTACTAATACTTTTATTCGTAGAAAAACTTAGAATCATTCAAAGGAGTGATAAGAAGTGACGCAATACTTAGTCACAACATTTAAAGATTCAACAGGACGCAAGCATACACACATAACTAAAGCTAAGAGCAATCAAAGGTTTACAGTTGTTGAGGCAGAGAGTAAAGAAGAAGCGAAAGAGAAGTACGAGAAACAAGTTAAAAGGGATGCAGTTATTAAAGTGGGTCAGTTGTTTGAAAATATAAGGGAGTGTGGGAAATGACGGAAGTTAAAATTAAAACTATTTCAGGTGGAGTTTATTTTGTAAAAACGGCTGAACCTTTTGAAAAATATGTTAAAAGAATGACGGGTTTTAATGGTTATATTTACGCAAGTAATATAATCAAGCAGCCAACGTATATTAAAACAGATACGATTGAATCAATCACACTTATTGAGGAGCGTGGGAAATGAATCAGCTGAGAATTTTATTACATGACGGTAGTAGTTTGATATTACATGAAGATGAATTATTTAACGAAATAGCATTTGTTTTGGATGATTTTAGAAATGATGATGACTATTTAACGATAGAAAAAGATTATGGCAGAGAACTTGTATTGAACAAAGGTTATATAGTTGGGATTAATGTTGAGGAGGCAGACGATGACTAAACAAATATTAAGACTATTATTCTTACTAGCGATGTATGAGCTAGGTAAGTATGTAACGGAGCAAGTATATATTATGATGACGGCTAATGATGATGTAGAGGCGCCGAGTGACTTCGCAAAGTTGAGCGATCAGTCTGATTTGATGAGGGCGGAGGTGTCAGAGTAGATGTATAGCAAAGAGTCAATTGTTAATATGATAGGCACACATAAAATGAAGTGTAATGTATTAGCTGATGTAATACCGGAATATGATAGCAATTCAATTGCACAGTATGGCATACAAGCAACGTTGCCGAAACCACAAGGGGAAAACTCAAGTAAAGTTGAAGATGTTGTTGTGAGGCTTGAGAGAGCAAATAAAAGGTATGCTCAGATGTTAAAAGAGGTTGAGTTTATAAATCAATCGCAACAGAGATTGGGACACGTTGACTTTTGTTTCTTAGAGTTATTGAAGAAAGGTTATAACAGGGATGCGATTATCAAGAAGATGCCTAACTCTAAATTAAACAGAAACAACTTCCTAGCACGCCGTGATGAGTTAGCAGAAAAGATTTATCTACTACAGTGACGAAAATGACAAAAATGACAGAAATGACGAAAATGACACTATTTTTAAACTGTGAATTAATTTTATATAATTGATTTGTAAGAATTATCTTAAGACGTGGGGTAATAGCCACAACAGATGTTCTCATCGATGTGATTAAGAAGTGACAAACATATAAAAGATGATATGTTACGCTATTAATCACTTACTACCTGCCTATATGGTGGGTAGTTTAATTCTTGCATTTTGAGTCATAACTATTTTCCTCCTTTCACATTTATTGAACGTAGCTCCTGCACAAGATGTAGGGGCATTTTTTATATTTAAATAACTAGAGTAATTAACGTAAAGGCGTGTGATACAGTGAAAACAATTGATTAAATTAACACCGAAGCAAGAAAAGTTTGTGCTAGGACTCATAGAGGGCAAGAGCCAACGGAAAGCATATATTGACGCAGGGTATTCGACTAAAGGTAAGAGTGGGGAATATCTAGATAAAGAAGCGAGTACACTTTTTAAAAATCGGAAGGTTTCCGGAAGGTACGAAAAATTGCGTCAAGAAGTAGCTGAACAATCAAAATGGACACGCCAAAAGGCCTTTGAAGAATATGAGTGGCTAAAGAATGTAGCTAAGAATGACATTGAAATAGAGGGAGTGAAGAAAGCGACAGCTGATGCATTCCTCGCTAGTTTAGATGGTATGAATAGAATGACGTTAGGTAACGAAGTTTTAGCTAACAAGAAAATAGAAACTGAAATTAAGATGCTTGAGAAGAAGATTGAACAAATAGATAAAGGTGACAGTGGAACAGAAGATAAAATCAAACAACTTCACGACGCAATAACGGAAGTGATCGTCAATGAATAAACTTAAATCTTTATATACGGACAAACAAATTGAAATATTGAAGCAAACGCAAAAACAAGATTGGTTTATGTTAATTAATCACGGAGCAAAGCGTACAGGTAAAACAATATTAAACAATGACTTATTTTTACGTGAGTTAATGCGTGTGCGAAAGATAGCAGACGAAGAAGGAATTGAGACACCTCAATATATACTTGCTGGTGCAACATTAGGTACGATTCAAAAAAACGTACTAATAGAGTTAACTAACAAATATGGCATTGAGTTTAATTTTGATAAATATAATTCATTCATGTTATTTGGCGTTCAAGTGGTTCAGACAGGTCACAGTAAAGTAAGTGGTATAGGAGCTATACGTGGTATGACATCGTTTGGTGCATATATCAATGAAGCGTCGTTAGCGCATGAAGAGGTGTTTGACGAGATTAAGTCACGTTGTAGTGGAACTGGTGCAAGAATATTGGTAGATACCAACCCTGACCATCCCGAGCATTGGTTGTTGAAAGATTATATTGAAAATACAGATCCTAAAGCAGGTATACTGAGTCACCAATTTAAGCTCGATGACAATAACTTTCTTAATGATAGATATAAAGAGTCTATTAAGGCTTCAACACCATCAGGTATGTTCTATGAACGTAATATCAACGGTATGTGGGTGTCTGGTGACGGTGTAGTATATGCCGACTTTGATTTGAATGAGAATACGATTAAAGCAGATGAACTGGACGACATACCTATCAAAGAATACTTTGCTGGTGTCGACTGGGGTTACGAGCACTATGGATCTATTGTGTTAATAGGACGAGGTATAGATGGTAACTTTTATTTTATTGAGGAGCACGCACACCAATTTAAGTTTATTGATGATTGGGTGGATATTGCAAAAGATGTTGTAAGTAGATATGGCAATATTAATTTTTACTGCGATACTGCACGACCTGAATACATCACTGAATTTAGAAGACATAGATTACGTGCAATTAACGCTGATAAAAGTAAACTATCGGGTGTAGAGGAAGTTGCTAAGTTGTTCAAACAAAACAAGTTACTTGTTCTTTATGATAATATGGATAGGTTTAAGCAAGAGGTATTTAAATATGTTTGGCACCCTACAAACGGAGAGCCTATAAAAGAATTTGATGACGTGTTGGACTCGTTAAGATATGCCATATACACACATACTAAACCTGAACGATTAAGGAGGGGGAAATGACATTGTATAAGTTAATAGATGATATTGAAGCACAAGGAATATTGCCTAAGCATATTGAGGCTCTAATAGAGTCACATAAAGACGATAGAGAGAGAATGGTTAATCTCTATAATAGATACAAGACACATATTGACTATGTACCAATATTCAAACGTCGACCAATTGAAGAAAAAGAAGATTTTGAAACTGGTGGAAATGTAAGGCGATTAGACGTGTCTGTTAATAACAAACTTAACAACTCTTTTGACAGCGAAATTGTTGATGCACGTGTTGGTTATTTACATGGTGTTCCTGTTACTTATGATTTAGATGAAAACGCAGAAAAAAACGAAAAGTTGAAAAAGTTTATAACCAACTTTGCCATTAGAAATAGTGTTGATGATGAGGATTCTGAAATAGGTAAAATGGCAGCAATTTGCGGATATGGTGCTAGGTTAGCATATATTGATACGAATGGTGATATTAGGATTAAGAATATAGATCCCTATAATGTTATTTTTGTTGGCGACAATATTTTAGAACCTACATACTCATTGCGCTACTTTTATGAAAAAGATGATGATAATGGCACTGATTATGTGTACGCAGAGTTTTACGATAATACTTATTATTATGTATTTCGAGGAGAAGGTATTGACGCTTTGCAAGAAGTTGGACGATATGAACATTTATTTGATTACAATCCATTGTTTGGTGTACCTAACAACAAAGAGATGATAGGAGATGCTGAAAAGGTTATTCACTTAATTGACGCATATGATTTAACAATGAGCGATGCATCAAGTGAGATTAGTCAGACACGTTTAGCATACCTTGTGTTACGCGGTATGGGTATGAGTGAAGAAATGATTCAAGAAACACAAAAGAGTGGCGCATTTGAGTTGTTCGACAAAGATATGGACGTTAAATACTTAACAAAAGATGTAAATGACACAATGATTGAGAACCATTTAGATCGAATCGAAAAGAATATCATGCGTTTTGCAAAGTCAGTAAACTTTAATTCTGACGAGTTTAACGGAAATGTACCTATCATTGGAATGAAACTTAAACTTATGGCTTTAGAGAACAAGTGTATGACGTTTGAGCGTAAGATGACAGCTATGTTGAGGTATCAATTCAAAGTTATTTTATCTGCATTAAAGCGTAAAGGGTACAACTTGGATGATGATAGTTATTTAAACCTGATATTTAAGTTCACTCGTAACATTCCAGTTAATAAGTTAGAAGAATCACAAGTGCTAATTAACCTGAAGGGACAAGTTTCAGAACGAACAAGGTTAGGACAATCACAACTAGTTGATGATGTTGATTACGAATTAGACGAAATGGAAAAAGAAAGTCTTGAATTTAATGACAAATTACCTGACATAGATGAAGGTGACGCAAATGACAAATCCCAAAATAACCAATCAGAATGATATTGATGAGTATATCGAGGGTTTAATCTCTAAAGCAGAAAAACCAATAGAACAACTATTTGCTAATCGACTTAAAGAGATAAAACAAATCATCGCAGATATGTTTGAGAAATATCAAAATGATGATGTGTATGTTACATGGACTGAATTCAATAAATACAACAGGCTCAATAAGGAGTTAACTCGTATAGGTACAATGTTGACTGATGACTATAGGCAAGTAGCTAAGATGATTCAGAAGTCACAAGAAGATGCTTATATAGAAAAATTCCTTATGAGCCTTTATTTATATGAAATGGCGAGTCAAACATCTATGCAGTTTGATGTTCCGAGTAAAGAGGTAATCAAATCAGCTATTGAACAACCTATTGAGTTCATTCGTTTAATGCCAACACTACAAAAACATCGTGATGAAGTATTGAAAAAGATACGTATGCACATTACACAAGGTATTATGAGTGGAGAGGGTTACTCTAAGATAGCAAAAGCAATACGCGATGATATCGGCATGTCTAAAGCTCAATCATTGCGTGTGGCTCGTACAGAAGCAGGCAGAGCAATGTCGCAAGCTGGACTTGATAGCGCAATGGTTGCTAAAGATAACGGTTTGAAGATGAAGAAACGTTGGCATGCTACTAAAGATACACGAACACGTGATACTCATCGTCATTTAGATGGGGAATCAGTGGAAATAGATCAGAATTTTAAATCAAGTGGGTGTGTTGGGCAGGCGCCCAAGCTATTTATTGGTGTAAACAGTGCGAAAGAGAATATTAATTGTCGTTGCAAATTACTTTATTATATTGATGAAAATGAATTGCCAACTGTAATGAGAGCACGTAAAGACGATGGTAAAAATGAAGTTATCCCATTCATGACTTATCGTGAGTGGGAGAAATATAAGCGAAAAGGTGGTAATTGATATGGATTTTAAAATAAAAGTAAATGTTGATACTGGCGAAGCTATAGAAAAGTTAGAACGCATTAAATCCTTGTACGAAGAGATAATAGAGTTACAAAACGAAAAAGTTGTTGTAAACGTAACAGTTAAAAATGAAGCTGATTTAGATATGGTTAAAACATCTATTAGCGAAGAAAATGCTAAAAATAATGATTTCACACTTTTTTAGTTGTCTCTTTGCTACTCGACCTTAGCATGTCGTTAAACTGCTTTTTATTATGCACTTTTCGGACTGTTAGGGTACGCGAAGGGCAAAAAGGAGTTTTGATATATGAATATCGAAGAAGTTAAGTCTTTTTTTGAAGAACACAAAGACGATAAAGAAGTAAAAGATTATCTAAACGGACTTAAGACGGTGTCTGTTGATGACGTTAAAGGCTTTTTAGATACAGAAGAAGGTAAACGATTCATTCAACCTGAATTAGATCGTTATCATTCGAAAGGATTAGAATCATGGAAAGAGAAAAATCTTGAGGATCTAATCGAACAAGAAGTACGGAAGCGTAATCCTGAGCAATCAGAAGAACAAAAACGTATTAGTGCTCTTGAACAAGAGTTAGAAAAACGCGACGCAGAGGCAAAACGTGAGAAGTTAAGAAGTAACGCGCTAGGTAAAGCGCAGGAACTAAATTTACCAACATCCTTAGTTGATAGATTTTTAGGCGATTCTGATGAAGATACTGAGCAAAACTTAAAAGCTTTAAAAGAAACCTTTGACAAGTATGTTCAAAAAGGTGTTGAGTCTAAATTTAAATCGAGTGGAAGAGATGTTAAAGAATCACAAAATCAAGATTTAGACCCTTCAAATGTAAAGTCCATTGAAGAAATGGCGAAAGAAATCAATATTAGAAAATAAAGTGAGGTAATAAAATATGGCAACTCCAACATACACGCCAGGCAATGTTATTTTATCGGATTTTAAAAACGGCGTTATTCCAGCAGAACAAGGTACTTTAATCATGAAAGACATTATGGCTAATTCAGCAATTATGAAATTAGCTAAAAATGAGCCAATGACAGCACAAAAGAAAAAATTTACTTACTTAGCAAAAGGTGTAGGCGCCTACTGGGTATCAGAAACGGAACGTATTCAAACTTCTAAGCCTGAATATGCACAAGCAGAAATGGAAGCTAAGAAAATTGGTGTAATTATTCCGTTATCAAAAGAGTTTCTTAAATGGACTGCAAAAGATTTCTTTAATGAGGTTAAACCTCTAATTGCAGAGGCATTTTACAAAGCGTTTGACCAAGCTGTTATCTTTGGTACTAAATCACCTTACAACACTTCAACTAGTGGTAAACCGCTTGTTGAAGGCGCAGAAGAGAAAGGTAACGTTGTTACAGATACTAATAATTTATACGTAGACCTTTCGGCATTAATGGCTACTATTGAAGATGAAGAGTTAGATCCAAACGGAGTATTAACTACACGTTCATTCAGAAGTAAAATGCGTAATGCTTTAGATGCTAATGACAGACCATTATTTGATGCTAACGGGAACGAGATTATGGGATTACCACTATCTTATACTGGAGCGGATGTATACGACAAAAAGAAATCGTTAGCACTAATGGGTGATTGGGATTACGCACGTTACGGTATCTTACAAGGTATTGAGTATGCAATTTCTGAAGATGCCACGTTAACGACGTTACAAGCATCAGATGCTTCTGGCCAACCAGTATCATTATTTGAACGTGATATGTTCGCTTTACGTGCGACGATGCATATTGCATACATGAACGTTAAACCAGAAGCGTTCGCAACGCTTAAACCAACTGAATAGGAGGAGATATGATGGCTAATCCTGCAGAAGAGATTAAGGTAAAAAAAGACAATATGACTATTACTGTTACAAAGAAGGCATTTGACTCTTATTACAGTCTTGTCGGTTACAAAGAGGTTAAATCACGTCGTACTACGTCTGATAAGAGCGAGTGATAAAAATGACTCTTTATGAAGATGTTAAACTTTTACTCAAGAAAAATGGAGTGGAAGTTAAAAGTGATGAAGAAGAAATATTTAAGATGGAAGTTGACGGAATACTAGAAGATGTTAGGGATATAACAAACAATGATTTTATGAAAGATGGTCAAGTCATTTATCCTTACTCAATCAAAAAGTATGTCGCAGACGTCCTAGAGTATTATCAACGACCTGAAGTTAAAAAGAATTTAAAGTCAAGAAGTATGGGGACAGTGTCGTACACTTATAACGATGGTGTCCCTGATTACATTAGTGGAGTATTAAACAGGTATAAACGAGCAAAGTTTCATCCGTTTAAGCCAATAAGGTAGAGGTGTTGTTTGTGTTTAACCCATACGACGAATTCCCTCACACTATTTCTATTGGAAGTATCAAAAAAGTAGGAGAGTATCCAATTATACAAGAGCGCTTTGTAAGCGATAAAACAATTAAAGGATTTATGGATACGCCTACTACATCTGAACAACTAAAATTTCATCAAATGTCACAAGAATATGACAGAAACCTATATGTACCTTATGACTTGCCAATATCTAAAAACAATTTATTTGAGTATGAGGGTAGAATCTTTAGTATTGAAGGTGATTCTGTAGATCAGGGCGGACAACATGAAATTAAGTTACTACGACTTAAGCAGGTGCCATATGGCAAAAGTTAAGTACGGTGCTGATAGCATGGTTGTTGAATTGGATAAGTTCGATAAGAAAATAGAAGAGTGGGTTAAAAAAGGTATCGCTAAAACAACGATGAAGATATATAACACTGCTGTAGCATTAGCTCCTGCTGACTTAGGATTTTTGAAAGAAAGTATAGACTTTCGATTTGAGAACAACGGTCTAACAGGAGTTATCAATGTAGGTGCAGAATATAGTGTTTATGTTGAGTACGGCACAGGTATTTATGCCACTAAAGGTAGTCGCGCTAAAAAGATACCGTGGAGTTATAAAGACGCTAACGGTAAATGGCATACTACTAAAGGACAAGCGCCACAGCCGTTTTGGAACCCTGCAATTGACGCAGGACGCAAGACATTCGAGCAGTATTTTTCATAGAGGTGGTTAAATATGTGGGTATCAGTTGAACCTGAACTTACAAATCAAATATATAAAAGATTAATCTCAGACCCTAACATTAACAAAATAGTTGGTGATAGGGTCTTTGACGTTGTTCAAGATGACGCTGTTTACCCATATATTGTTGTGGGTGAATCAAACGTCACTAACAACGAATCTAGTGCAACAATGAGAGAAACAGTTGGTATTGTCATACATGTGTATTCACAGTTCGCTACACAATACGAGGCTAAGCTCATTTTAAGCGCAATAGGCTATGTGCTAAACAGGACTATAGAGATAGAAAATTACGAATTCCAATATAGCTGTATCGATAGTCAAGCAGTATTCCCTGATATAGACAGGTTTACTAAGCATGGCACGATACGGCTTTTATTTAAGTACAGACATAAAAAGAAAAACGAAGGAGTGTATTAAATGGCGCAAAAAAACTATTTAGCAGTTGTACGTCCAGCTGAAACTGACTTAGATCCAGTAGAATCTTTATTATTAGCTGACTTACAAGAAGGTGGACATACGATTGAAAATGATTTAGCTGAAATAGTACGAGGCGGTAAAACGGACTATTCTCCCAATGCAATGTCAGAATCATTTAAATTAACAATTGGTAATGTGCCTGGAGATAAAGGAATTGAAGCAGTGAAACACGCTGTACAAACAGGTGGACAGTTGCGTATATGGCTTTATGAGCGTAATAAACGTGCAGACGGTAAACATCACGGAATGTTTGGTTATGTTGTTCCAGAATCATTTGAAATGTCGTTTGATGATGAAAGTGACAAAATCGAACTATCATTAAAAGTTAAATGGAATACAGCAGAAGGTGCTGAAGATAACTTGCCGAAAGAGTGGTTTGAAGCTGCAGGTGCGCCTACAGTTGAATACGAAAAATTCGGCGAAAAAGTCGGAACATTCGAGAATCAAAAGAAAGCTAGTGTTGTATCTGATTCACACACGGAAGACCATTCTATGTAAACTAATAGATCAAGGGGGCGTAAGCTCCCTATTTTTTTATAAAAAAATTGAAAAGAGGTATATATTTTGACTGAATTTAATCCAATTACAACATTAAAAATTAATGACGGAGAAAAAGATTACGAAGTAGAAGCAAAAGTAACATTTGCATTTGACCGAAAAGCTGAAAAATTCTCAGAAGATAGCGAAGATGGGAGAAAAGGAGCAATGCCAGGATTCAATGTTATCTTTAACGGTTTGCTAGAATCTAGAAACAAAGCAATTTTACAATTTTGGGAATGTGCTACTGCTTATTTAAAAAACCCACCAACTCGAGAACAATTAGAAAAAGCAATTGATGATTTCATCACTGAAAACGAGGATACTTTGCCGTTATTACAAGGGGCTTTGGACAAACTTAACAATAGTGGTTTTTTCAAGAGGGAGAGTCGCTCGTACTGGATGACATTGAACAAAGCACCGAATATGGCCAAAAGCGAGGACAAAGAAATGACGAAAGCAGGCATAGAAATGATGAAAGAGAATTACAAGGAAATCATGGGCGCAGAACCTTACACGATTACTCAAAAATAAGGCAACTGACAGCTAGATATTTAGGATATATCCCTGAACATGAATTGTTAGCACTAACACCTGCTGAATGGCGTGATTGGCTTATTGGTGGTCAGGATAGGTACCTAGATCAAAGACAATTATTAATTGAACAAGCGCAAGCTAACGGCTTAGTACAAGCTTCTAAGAGGCTAACTAGTATGATTCGTGACATTGAGAAACAACGTTACGAAATAAGAGAACCTGGTAGCTATGCTCGTGTACAAAAAGTTAGATTAGAAGAAGAAAAAAGAAGACGTGAACTCTTCAAAGAAGGTACAAGAAAATTCCTTGAATCGAAAGGAGGTTAGCCTTTGGATACTCATTTTATGGCAAAGATTATGGCCAATATTAGAGATTTCCAAAGCAACGTAAGGAAAGCTCAACGATTAGCAAAGACGTCTGTACCAAACGAAATTGAAACAGATGTAAAAGCAGATATTTCAAGATTCCAAAGAGCTTTACAACGCGCTAAAGCTATGGCGCAAAAATGGCGTGAACATAACGTTAAAATAGATGGTAATAATTCACCGTTAAAACGTGCAATTGCTAGTGCAAAAACGATGTTGGCCACGTTACACAACAAAACAATAAAAGTTAATTTCGATACGAGAGGTATGACAAAAACCCAAATTTTAACTAAGGCACTGAATCAGTCCTTAACTGATTATAGTGAGAAAATGGACACGCTAGCTACTAAAATTCGTACATTTGGTACAATTTTTGCACAACAAGTTAAAGGCTTAATGATTGCTAGTATACAAGCATTGATACCAGTGATTGCCGGGTTAGTACCTGCAATAATGGCAGTACTTAATGCGGTTGGTGTATTAGGTGGTGGCGTTTTAGGTTTAGTTGGCGCATTCTCTGTCGCAGGTCTTGGAGTTGTTGGCTTTGGTGCAATGGCTATTAGCGCTCTTAAAATGGTTGAAGATGGTACGCTAGCAGTAACAAAAGAGGTACAAGACTTCAGAAAAGCCAGCGATCAATTAAAATATACATGGCGTGATATTGTTAAAGAGAATCAAGCTAAAATATTTAACGCTATGTCAGCAGGATTAAGAGGTATTGCAAGCGCGTTAACTAAAATGAAACCTTTCTTGTCTGAGGTATCAATGTTAGTTGAAGCGAATGTGCGTAAGTTTGAAGAATGGGTCAAAACGTCTAACACTGCAAAAAAAGCGTTCGAGTCGTTGAATACCATCGGTGGGGCTATATTTGGTGATTTATTGAACGCTGCAGGACGATTTGGTGATGGATTAGTCAATATCTTTACTCAATTGATGCCGTTATTTAAATTCATGTCACAAGGTCTGCAAAACATGTCTATAGATTTCCAAAATTGGGCTAATAGTGTAGCAGGACAAAATGCGATACAAGCGTTTATCGAGTACACTAAGACAAATCTACCCAAGATAGGTAAAATATTCGGAAACGTTTTTAAAGGTATTGGTAATTTAATGATTGCGTTCAGTCAAAACAGTTCTAATATTTTTGACTGGCTCGTCGAATTGACAAATAAGTTTAGAGAATGGTCTGAACAAGTAGGGCAATCTCAAGGTTTTAAAGATTTCATCAACTATGTTCAAGAGAATGGCCCAACTATTATGAAATTAATCGGTAACATTGTTAAAGCGTTAGTAGCGTTTGGTAAAGCAATGGCACCTATAGCTAGTAAATTACTAGATTTCATCACCAATCTAGCTGATTTTATCGGTAAGTTATTTGAAACTCATCCGGCAGTAGCTCAGGCTATGGGTATTTTAGGTATATTAGGTGGTGCATTCTGGGCTTTGATGGCTCCGATTGCAGCAGTGAGTAGTGTTTTAAGCAATGTATTTGGTACAAGTTTATTAAGAATTATAAAGAAAATGTTAGATTTAACAGGGATACCGAAATTGTTATCTAAAGCTTTTGCGCCATTAGCTGGTGTGTTTACAAGCATTTCTTGGCCTGTATTACTAGTTATTGCAATTATAGCTGCGTTCATCGGTGTTGTCGTTTACTTATGGAAAACTAACGAGACTTTCAGAAAGAATATGACAAAAGCGTGGGAAGATATCAAAAGCGCTGTTTCTGAAGCGATTCAAGGCGTAATTGATTGGTTAAGTGAACTATGGGATAAAATACAGACCACAATAGAACCAATCAAACCGATATTAGAAGCGTTAGGTAAAGTTTTTATGACTGTGTTAGGCGTTTTAGTGATAGGTGTCATAGTAAACGTAATGAATGTCATTCAAGGATTATGGACAGTGATAAAAATAGCATTCGAAGCTATAGGAACAGTGATATCTGTAGCAGTCCAAATCATAGTAGGATTATTCACTGCTTTAATTCAGTTGCTTACTGGCGACTTCTCAGGTGCTTGGGAGACTATTAAAACTACGGTTACCAATGTACTTGATACGATTTGGCAATACATGCAATCAGTTTGGGAGTCAATTATCGGCTTTTTAACTGGCGTAATGAATCGAACGCTTTCAATGTTTGGTACAAGTTGGTCACAGATATGGAGTACAATCACTAATTTTGTTAGCAGTATTTGGAACACTGTTACAAGTTGGTTCAGTCGTGTTGCTTGGAGTGTAGCTGAAAAAATGGGACAAGCATTAAACTTTATTATCACAAAAGGTTCTGAATGGGTTTCTAACATTTGGAATACAGTTACAAGTTTCGCGAGTAAAGTAGCTGATGGGTTTAAAAGAGTTGTCTCAAATGTAGGTGACGGTATGAGTGATGCACTTGGTAAGATTAAAAGTTTCTTCAGTGATTTCTTAAATGCCGGAGCGGAATTAATCGGCAAAGTAGCTGAGGGTGTAGCCAATGCTGCGCACAAAGTAGTCAGCGCGGTAGGCGATGCGATTTCATCAGCTTGGGACTCTGTAACTTCATTCGTAAGTGGACACGGTGGAGGTAGTAGCTTAGGTAAAGGTTTAGCGGTATCACAAGCAAAAGTAATTGCTACAGACTTTGGCAGTGCCTTTAATAAAGAGCTATCCTCTACTTTGACAGATAGTATAGTAGATCCTGTAAGTACTTCTATAGACAGACACATGACTAGCGATGTTCAACATAGCTTAAAAGAAAATAATAGACCTATTGTGAATGTAACGATTAGAAATGAGGGCGACCTTGATTTAATTAAATCACGCATTGATGACATGAACGCTATAGACGGAAGTTTCAACTTATTATAAGGGAGGTTTGTTAGTTGATAGCGCACGATATAGAAGTAATAAGGAATGGTTCGCAGTATCGCGTCAGTGACAATCCTTTCACTTATAATCACTTGGAAGTAGTTGAATATAACGTTACAGGCGCAGGATATCATCGTAACTATTCTGATATAGAGGGTATTGATGGTAGATTTCATAATTACGCTAAAGAAGAACTTAAAAAAGTAGAGCTTAAGATAAGGTATAAAGTACCTAAAATTGCTTATGCTTCACATTTAAAGTCAGACGTCCAAGCACTATTTGCTGGACGTTTTTATTTAAGGGAATTAGCTACACCAGACAATTCAATTAAGTATGAGCATATATTAGATATACCAAAAGACAAACAAGCATTTGAGCTTGATTATGTTGATGGACGACAACTTTTTGTAGGACTAGTAAGTGAAGTTTCTTTTGACACAACACAAACATCAGGGGAATTTTCTTTGTCGTTTGAAACAACCGAACTACCATACTTTGAAAGTGTCAGTTATAGTACTGATCTTGAAAGTAATAACGACCCTGAAAAATGGTCGGTACCTGATAGATTGCCTACAAACGAAGGTGATAAGAGGCGTCAAATGACATTTTACAACACTAACTCAGGAGAAGTTTATTATAACGGTGATGTTCCTTTAACACAGTTTAATCAGTTTAATGTTGTTGAAATAGAGTTAGCTGAAGATGTTAAAGCTAATGATAAGGAAGGATTCACTTTCTATACAGATAAAGGAAATATCTCAGTTATTAAGGAAGTTGATTTAAAAGCCGGAGATAAAATAATCTTCGACAGTAAACATACCTATAGAGGTTATTTAAATATAGATTCTTTTAATAAAACTTTAGAACAACCGGTTTTATATCCAGGCTGGAATCGATTCAAGTCTAATAAAGTAATGAAACAAATTACATTTAGACACAAATTATATTTTAGATAAGGAGTAGCCTATGCCAATTTTATTAAAAAGTCTACAGGGTGTAGGGCACGCTATTAATGTTAGTACAAAAGTAAGTAAAAAGCTAAATGAAGATAGTTCTTTGGATCTAACTATTATCGAGAACGCGAGTACGTTTGACGCAATAGGTGCTATAACTAAAATGTGGACGATCACTCATGTTGAAGGTGAAGATGATTTCAACGAATATGTAATTGTCATACTTGATAAGTCTACTATTGGCGAAAAAATAAGGCTTGATATCAAAGCTAGGCAAAAAGAACTTGATGACCTTAACAATTCTAGGATTTACCAAGAGTATAACGAAAGTTTTACAGGCGTTGAGTTCTTCAATACTGTCTTTAAAGGAACGGGTTATAAGTATGTATTACATCCAAAAGTAGATGCATCTAAATTCGAGGGATTAGGCAAAGGAGATACACGATTAGAAATCTTTAAAAAAGGACTTGAGCGTTATCATCTCGAATATGAATACGATGCAAAGACTAAAACGTTTCATTTGTATGATGAATTATCTAAGTTTGCCAATTATTACATTAAAGCTGGTGTGAATGCTGATAACGTCAAAATACAAGAAGATGCATCTAAATGTTATACCTTTATTAAAGGTTATGGTGATTTTGATGGACAACAGACTTTTGCAGAAGCGGGACTACAAATTGAATTCACTCATCCATTAGCACAATTGATAGGTAAAAGAGAAGCGCCACCGCTTGTTGATGGACGTATTAAAAAAGAAGATAGTTTAAAAAAAGCAATGGAGCTATTGATAAAGAAAAGTGTCACTGCTTCTATTTCCTTAGACTTTGTAGCGTTACGTGAACATTTCCCAGAAGCTAACCCTAAAATAGGTGATGTTGTTAGAGTGGTGGATTCTGCCATAGGATATAACGACTTAGTGAGAATAGTCGAAATCACTACACATAGAGATGCGTACAATAATATCACTAAGCAAGATGTAGTATTAGGAGACTTTACAAGGCGTAATCGTTATAACAAAGCAGTTCATGATGCTGCAAATTATGTTAAAAGCGTAAAATCTACAAAATCCGACCCATCTAAAGAACTAAAAGCATTAAACGCAAAAGTTAACGCAAGTTTATCTATAAATAATGAATTGGTTAAGCAGAATGAAAAAATAAACGCTAAAGTCGATAAGATGAATACTAAAACAGTTACAACTGCTAATGGTACGATCATGTACGACTTTACTAGTCAATCAAGTATAAGAAACATCAAATCAATTGGAACGATTGGCGACTCTGTAGCTAGAGGGTCGCACGCAAAAACTAATTTCACAGAAATGTTAGGCAAGAAATTGAAAGCTAAAACGACTAATCTTGCAAGAGGTGGCGCAACAATGGCAACAGTTCCAATAGGTAAAGAAGCGGTAGAAAACAGCATTTATAGACAAGCAGAGCAAATAAGAGGAGACCTAATCATATTACAAGGCACTGATGATGACTGGTTACACGGTTATTGGGCAGGCGTACCGATAGGCACTGATAAAACGGATACAAAAACGTTTTACGGTGCCTTTTGTTCTGCAATTGAAGTTATTAGAAAGAATAATCCAGATTCAAAAATACTAGTGATGACAGCTACAAGACAATGCCCTATGAGTGGTACAACAATACGTCGTAAAGACACGGACAAAAACAAACTAGGGTTAACACTTGAGGACTATGTAAACGCTCAAATATTAGCTTGTAGTGAGTTAGATGTACCAGTGTTTGACGCATATCACACAGATTACTTTAAGCCATACAATCCAGCTTTTAGGAAAGCGAGCATGGAGGACGGCTTACACCCTAACGAAAAAGGTCACGAGGTTATTATGTACGAGTTAATCAAGGATTATTACAGTTTTTACAACTAAAGGAGGCAACCAATGGCTTACGGATTAATAACAAGTTTGCATTCTATCACTGGCGAAAAAGTAGTTGCTCAGCACGAGTACAACTATCGATTACTTGATAATGGAATGAGCAAACTTGAGAAAATGTTTATATATCATCAAAAAGAAGAAATATACGCACACTCAGCGAAACAAATTAAATACTTGAATGACAGTGTTGAAGATTATTTAACGTATTTAAATGGCCGTTTTAGCAACATGATAATAGGTCATAACGGCGACGGTATCAACGAGGTAAAAGACGCGCGTGTTGATAATACTGGTTATGATCATAAGACATTGCAAGATCGTTTGTATCATGATTATTCAACACTAGATGCTTTCACTAAAAAGGTTGAGAAAGCTGTAGATGAACACTATAAAGAATATCAAGCGACAGAATACCGATTTGAACCAAAAGAGCAAGAACCGGAATTCATCACAGATTTATCGCCATATACTAACGCAGTAATGCAATCATTTTGGGTAGACCCTAGAACAAAAATTATTTATATGACGCAAGCTCGTCCAGGTAATCATTACATGTTATCTAGATTGAAGCCCAACGGCCAATTTATTGATAGATTGCTTGTTAAAAACGGCGGTCACGGTACACACAATGCGTATAGATACATTGATGGAGAATTATGGATTTATTCAGCTGTATTGGACAGTAACAAAAACAACAAGTTTGTACGTTTCCAATATAGAACTGGAGAAATAACTTATGGTAATGAAATGCAAGATGTCATGCCGAATATATTTAACGACAGATATACGTCAGCGATTTATAATCCTATAGAAAATTTAATGATTTTCAGACGTGAATATAAAGCTTCTGAAAGACAAGCTAAGAATTCGTTGAACTTTGTTGAGGTTAGAAGTGCTGACGATATTGATAAAGGTATAGACAAAGTATTGTATCAAATGGATATACCTATGGAATACACTTCAGATACACAACCTATGCAAGGTATCACTTATGATGCAGGTATCTTATATTGGTACACTGGTGATTCAAAACCAGCGAACCCTAACTACTTACAAGGCTTCGATATCAAAACAAAAGAGTTATTATTTAAACGTCGTATCGATATAGGCGGTGTGAATAACAACTTTAAAGGAGATTTCCAAGAGGCTGAGGGTCTAGATATGTATTACGATCTAGAAACAGGACGTAAAGCGCTTTTAATCGGGGTAACTATTGGACCTGGTAACAACAGACACCACTCAATTTATTCAATTGGCCAAAGAGGTGTTAACCAATTCTTAAAAAACATTGCACCTCAAGTATCGATGACTGATTCAGGCGGACGTGTTAAACCGTTACCGATACAGAACCCAGCATATCTAAGTGATATTACGGAAGTTGGTCATTACTATATCTATACGCAAGACACACAAAATGCGTTAGATTTCCCGTTACCGAAAGCGTTTAGAGATGCAGGTTGGTTCTTTGATGTACTGCCTGGACACTATAATGGTGCTCTAAGACAAGTACTTACCAGAAACAGCACAGGTAGAAATATGCTTAAATTCGAACGTGTCATTGACATTTTCAATAAGAAAAACAACGGAGCATGGAATTTCTGTCCGCAAAACGCCGGTTATTGGGAACATATCCCTAAGAGTATTACAAAATTATCAGATTTAAAAATCGTTGGTTTAGATTTCTATATCACTACTGAAGAATCAAAACGATTTACTGATTTTCCTAAAGACTTTAAAGGTATTGCAGGTTGGATATTAGAAGTAAAATCGAATACACCAGGTAACACAACACAAGTATTAAGACGTAATAACTTCCCGTCTGCACATCAATTTTTAGTTAGAAACTTTGGTACTGGTGGCGTTGGTAAATGGAGTTTATTCGAAGGAAAGGTGGTTGAATAATGGTAGTAGATAATTTTTCGAAAGATGATAACTTAATCGAGTTACAAACAACATCACAATATAATCCGGTTATTGACACAAACATCAGTTTCTATGAATCAGATAGAGGAACTGGTGTTTTAAATTTTGCAGTAACTAAGAATAATAAGCCGTTATCAATCAGCAAACATAATGCGATGACTAGTATTGTGCTTAAGACGGATAACTTCGACGATGAACACGGCGCTTATATTAGTGATGAACTTACAATTGTTGATGCAATTAATGGACGAATGCAATACGTTATCCCAAACGAGTTCTTAAAATACACTGGTCGAGTACATGCGCAAGCATATTTTACTCAAAACGGTAGCAATAACGTAATTGTAGAGCGTCAATTTAACTTCAATATCCAGAATGATCTAATTAGTAATTTTGACGGTAAAACAAAGCTAGTTTATATCAAATCAATTCAGGACTTAACAGAAAGTGTTAAAGAAGAAGTTGAGGACTTAAAGAAAAGTTTGAGTGATACTAAGTCTCTAGTTAGTGAAATTGATAGCCGTATCAATCAAGGTATTCAAAGATTAGAAATCAAACAAAATGAAGCGGTACAGATGATTACAACAACACAAGACAAAGCCGTTCAATATATAAACAGTGAGTTCCAGAAAATTGTTGATAAGGAGCAAGCGATCTATAAAAGAGTGAGCGAGGTTGAAAAGCAAATCAGTGGCGCTGACCTTGTCAAAGGTAACTCAACAGTCAATTGGCAAAAGTCTAAAATTACCGACGATTACGGCAAAGCAATTGAATCGTCTGAACAGTCCATAGATAGCGTTTTAAGCGCAATTAACACATCTAGGATTATTCATATCACTAGCGCAACAGATGCGCCAACATTTAAAGATATAGGCACTTTAGAGACGCCTAAAGAAGATGGCGTTGATGATGGTTCTGAAGTTTCAGCAACTACGAATACTTTAGGGAAATCAGGCTTGTTAGTTGTTTATGTTGTTGATGACAGTACAGCTCGTGCTACATGGTATCCAGACGATTCAAATGATGAGTACACAAAATATAAAATCGGTGGCACATGGTATCAGTTCTATAAAAAAGTTGACGAAGAATTAACGAAGAAATTTGTTGAAGAAACGTCTAACAACGCTTTAAATCAAGCTAAGCAGTATGTAGATGATAAATTCGGAACAACGAGCTGGCAACAACATAAGATGACAGAGGCGAATGGCCAATCAATACAAGTTAACTTGAATAATGCGCAAGGCGATTTGGGATATTTAACTGCTGGTAATTACTATGCAACAAGAGTGCCGGATTTACCAGGTAGTGTTGAAAGTTATGAGGGGTATTTATCTGTATTCGTTAAAGACGAAACAAATAAGTTGTTTAACTTCACACCTTATAACTCTAAAAAGATTTACACACGATCAATCACAAACGGCAGACTTGAGCCACAGTGGACGGTTCCTAATGAACATAAGTCAACGGTATTGTTCGACGGTGGCGCAAATGGTGTAGGTACAACAATCAATCTAACCGAACCATACACAAACTATTCTATTTTATTAGTAAGTGGAACTTATCCAGGTGGCATTATTGAGGGATTCGGACTAACCGCATTACCCAATGCAATTCAATTAAGTAAAGCGAATGTAGTTGACTCAGACGGTAACGGTGGCGGTATTTATGAGTGTTTACTATCCAAAACAAGTAGTACCACTTTAAGAATCGATAACGATGTGTACTTTGATTTAGGTAAAACATCAGGTTCTGGCGCTAACGCAAACAAGGTTACTATAACTAAAATTATGGGGTGGAAGTAATGAAAATCACAGTAAACGATAAAAACGAGGTTATCGGATACGTTAATACTGGCGGTTTACGCAATAGTTTAGATGTAGACGATAACAATGTGCCTATCAAATTCAAAGAAGAGTTCGAACCTAGAAAGTTCGTTTTCACTAACGGCGAAATTAAATACAACAGCAATTTCGAAAAAGAAGACGTACCGAATGCATCAAGCCAACAAAGTGCATCAGATTTAAGTGATGAGGAACTTCGCGGAATGGTTGCAAGTATGCAAATGCAGGTGACGCAAGTAAACATTTTGGCGATGGAATTAAAGCAACAAAACGCTATGTTAACACAACAGTTGACTGAACTAAAAGCTGGTAAAACAAATACAGAGGGGGACGTTTAAATGGAGAAAATTAAGATGATTTATCCAACTTTCAAGGACATTAAAACTTTTTATGTGTGGGGTTGCTATAAAAATGACCAAATTAAGTGGTACGTAGACATGGGTGTAATCGACAAAGAAGAATATGCATTGATCACTGGAGAAAAATATCCAGAAACAAAAGATGAAAAGTCACAGGTGTAATGCTTGTGGCTTTTTAATTTAACGCAAAGTAGGTGGCGTAATGTTTGGCTTTACCAAACGACACGAACAAGATTGGCGTTTAACGCGATTAGAAGAAAATGATAAGACTATGTTTGAAAAATTCGACAGAATAGAAGACAGTCTGAGAACGCAAGAAAAAATTTATGACAAGTTAGATAGAAATTTCGAAGAACTAAGGCGTGACAAAGAAGAAGATGAAAAAAATAAGGAAAAAAATGCTAAAAATATTAGAGACATCAAGATGTGGATTCTAGGATTAATAGGGACGATTCTAAGTACATTTGTTATAGCCTTGTTAAAAACTATTTTTGGCATTTAAAGGAGGTGATTACCATGCTTAAAGGGATTTTAGGATATAGCTTCTGGGCGTGCTTCTGGTTTGGTGAATGTAAATAACAGTTAAGAGTCAGTGCTTCGGCACTGGCTTTTTATTTTGATTGAAATGAGGTGCATACATGGGATTACCTAACCCAAAGACTAGAAAGCCTACAGCTAGTGAAGTGGTGGAGTGGGCAAAGTCGAATATTGGTAAGAGGATTAATATAGATAATTATCGGGGCAGTCAATGTTGGGATACACCTAACTTTATTTTTAAAAGATATTGGGGTTTTGTAACATGGGGCAATGCTAAGGATATGGCTAATTACAGATATCCTAAGGGTTTCCGATTCTATCGTTATTCATCTGGATTTGTACCGGAACCTGGAGACATCGCAGTTTGGCACCCTGGCAACGGAATAGGTTCGGACGGACACACCGCAATAGTAGTAGGACCATCTAATAAAAGTTATTTTTATAGCGTTGACCAAAACTGGGTTAATTCTAATAGTTGGACAGGTTCTCCGGGAAGTTTAGTAAGACACCCTTATGTAAGTGTTACAGGCTTTGTCAGACCTCCATATTCAAAAGATACTAGCAAACCTAGTAGTACTGATACAAGTTCAGCATCAAAAGCCAATGACTCAACAATTACTGGCGAAGCGAAGAAACCGCAATTTAAAGAAGTTAAAACAGTAAAATACACTGTTTACAGCAATGTTTTAGATAAAGAAGAGTATTTCATTGATCATATAGTTGTAATGGGTGATGAACGCTCAGATATTCAAGGATTATATATAAAAGAATCAATGCATATGCGTTCTGTAGACGAACTGTATACGCAAAGAAATAAGTTTATAAGCGATTATGAAATACCGCATTTATATGTCGATAGAGAGGCTACATGGCTTGCTAGACCAACCAATTTTGATGACCCGCGTCACCCTAATTGGCTAGTTATTGAAGTATGTGGTGGTCAAACAGATAGTAAGCGTCAATTCTTAATGAACCAAATACAAGCTTTAATACGGGGTGTATGGTTGTTGTCAGGAACAGATAAAGAATTATCTGAAACGACGTTAAAGGTAGACCCTAATATTTGGCGTAGTATGAAAGATTTAATTAATTACGACTTGATTAAGCAAGGTATACCGGATAACGCAAAGTATGAGCAAGTCAAAAAGAAAATGTTTGAAATGTACATTAAACGAGATATATTGACGCGAGAAAATATTAAAGAAGTAACGACAAAAACAACAATAAGAATTAGTGATAAAACATCAGTTGACAGTGCGTCCACACGAGGCCCTACTCCATCAGACGAAAAACCAAGCATCGTTACCGAAACAAGTCCATTCACATTCCAGCAAGCACTGGATAGACAAATGTCTAGGGGCAACCCGAAAAAATCTCATACATGGGGCTGGGCTAATGCAACACGAGCACAAACGAGCTCAGCAATGAATGTTAAGCGAATATGGGAAAGTAACACACAATGCTATCAAATGCTTAATTTAGGCAAGTATCAAGGCATTTCAGTTAGTGCGCTTAACAAAATACTTAAAGGAAAAGGAACGCTCGACGGACAAGGCAAAGCATTCGCGGAAGCTTGTAAGAAAAACAACATTAACGAAATTTATTTGATCGCGCACGCTTTCTTAGAAAGTGGATACGGAACAAGTAACTTCGCTAGTGGTAGATACGGTGCATATAATTACTTCGGTATTGGTGCATTCGACAACGACCCTAATTATGCAATGAAATTTGCTAAGAATAAAGGTTGGATAACTCCAGCAAAAGCAATCATGGGCGGTGCTAGCTTCGTAAGAAAGGATTACATCAATAAAGGTCAAAACACATTGTACCGAATTAGATGGAATCCTAAGAATCCAGCTACCCACCAATACGCTACTGCTATAGAGTGGTGCCAACATCAAGCAAGTACAATCGCTAAGTTATATAAACAAATCGGCTTAAAAGGTATCTACTTCACAAGGGATAAATATAAATAAAGAGGTGTATAAATGTACAAAATAAAAGATGTTGAAACGAGAATAAAAAATGATGGTGTTGACTTAGGTGACGTTGGCTGTCGATTTTACACTGAAGATGAAAATACAGCATCTATAAGAATAGGTATCAATGACAAACAAGGTCGTATCGATCTAAAAGCACATGGCTTAACACCTAGATTACATTTGTTTATGGAAGATGGCTCTATATTCAAAAATGAGCCCCTGATTATCGACGATGTTGTAAAAGGGTTCCTTACCTACAAGATACCTAAAAAGGTTATCAAACACGCTGGTTATGTTCGCTGTAAGCTGTTTTTAGAGAAAGAAGAAGAAAAAATACATGTCGCAAACTTTTCTTTCAATATCATTGATAGTGGTATTGAATCTGCTGTAGCAAAAGAAATCGATGTTAAATTGGTAGATGATGCTATTACGAGAATCTTAAAAGATAACGCGACAGATTTATTGAGCAAAGACTTTAAAGAGAAAATAGATAAAGATGTTATTTCTTACATCGAAAAGAATGAAAGTAGATTTAAAGGTGCGAAAGGTGATAAAGGCGAACCGGGACAACCTGGTGCGAAAGGTGATACAGGTAAAAAGGGAGAACAAGGCACACCCGGTAAAAACGGTACTGTAGTATCAATCAATCCTGACACTAAAATGTGGCAAATTGATGGTAAAGATACAGATATCAAAGCAGAACCTGAGTTATTGGACAAAATCAATATCGCAAATGTTGAAGGGTTAGAAAATAAATTGCAAGAAGTTGAAAAAATCAAAGATACAACTCTCAACGACTCTAAAACGTATACGGATTCAAAAATTGCTGAACTAGTTGATAGCGCGCCTGAATCTATGAATACATTAAGAGAATTAGCAGAAGCAATACAAAACAACTCTATTTCAGAAAGTGTATTGCAACAGATTGGCTCAAAAGTTAGTACAGAAGATTTTGAGAGATTCAAGCAATCATTAAACAGTTTGTATGCAGATAAAAATCATAGTCATACAATCAAACAGATTGAAGGATTAGAAAATGCTTTATCAAAAAAATCAGACATAAATCACAGTCATGATGAACGTTATCTTTTATCATCAAATGCTTTTACAAAAGAGGAAGCAGATAAACTTTATCAACCTATCGGTTCTTCGCAGCCGTCACTGAATATTTGGACAGGCAGTGAAACAGAATATAATTATTTGTACCAAAAAGACCCTAATACACTTTACTTAATTAAGGGGTGATTTTATGGAAGGTAATTTTAAAAATGTAAAGAAGCTTATTTACGAAGGCGAAGAATATACAAAAGTATATGCTGGAAATATCCAAGTATGGAAAAAGCCTTCATCTTTTGTAATAAAACCCTTACCTAAAAATAAATATCCGGATAGCATAGAAGAATCAACAGCAAAATGGACAATAAATGGAGTTGAACCTAATAAAAGTTATCAGGTGACAATAGAAAATGTACGTAGCGGTATAATGAGGGTTTCGCAAACTAATTTAGGTTCAAGTGATTTAGGAATATCAGGAGTCAATAGCGGAGTTGCAAGTAAAAATATCAACTTTAGTAATCCTTCAGGGATGTTGTATGTCACTATAAGTGATGTTTATTCAGGATCTCCGACATTGACCATTGAATAATTTTAAACGACTAATTTTTTAGTCGTTTTTTATTTTGGATAAAAGGAGCAAACAAATGGATATTAACTGGAAATTGAGATTTAAAAATAAAGCAGTATTAACAGGTTTAGTTGGTGCATTGTTGTTATTTATCAAACAAATCACAGATTTATTCGGATTCGATTTATCAACTCAATTAAATCAAGCCAGCGCGATTATAGGTGCTATCCTCACGCTACTTACAGGGATTGGCGTTATTACTGACCCAACGTCAAAAGGCGTCTCAGATTCATCTATAGCACAGACATATCAAGCGCCTAGAGATAGCAATAAAGAAGAACAACAAGTTACGTGGAAATCATCACAAGACAGCAGTTTAACGCCGGAATTAAGCACGAAAGCACCAAAAGAATATGATACATCACAACCTTTCACAGACGCCTCTAACGATGTTGGCTTTGACGTGAACGAGTATCATCACGGAGGTGGCGACAATGCAAGCAAAATTGACTAAAAAAGAGTTTATAGAGTGGTTGAAAACTTCTGAGGGAAAACAATTTAATATCGACCTTTGGTATGCATTTCAATGCTTTGATTATGCTAATGCTGGTTGGAAAGCTTTGTTTGGATTACTCCTAAAAGGTGTAGGCGCAAAAGATATTCCGTTCGCTAACAACTTCGACGGATTAGCTACTGTATACCAAAATACACCGAACTTCTTAGCACAACCTGGCGACATGGTGGTATTCGGTAGCAACTACGGTGCTGGATATGGTCACGTTGCATGGGTAATTGAAGCAACTTTAGATTACATCATTGTATATGAGCAGAATTGGCTAGGCGGTGGCTGGACTGACGGAATCGAACAACCCGGCTGGGGTTGGGAAAAAGTTACAAGACGACAACATGCTTATGATTTCCCTATGTGGTTTATCCGTCCGAATTTTAAAAGTGAGACAGCGCCACGATCAGTTCAATCTCCTACACAAGCACCTAAAAAAGAAACAGCTAAGCCACAACCTAAAGCAGTAGAACTTAAAATCATCAAAGATGTGGTTAAAGGTTATGACCTACCTAAGCGTGGTAGTAACCCTAAAGGTATAGTTATACACAACGATGCAGGGAGCAAAGGGGCGACTGCTGAAGCATATCGTAACGGATTAGTAAATGCACCTTTATCAAGATTAGAAGCGGGCATTGCGCATAGTTACGTATCAGGCAACACAGTTTGGCAAGCCTTAGATGAATCACAAGTAGGTTGGCATACCGCTAATCAAATAGGTAATAAATATTATTACGGTATTGAAGTATGTCAATCAATGGGCGCAGATAACGCGACATTCTTAAAAAATGAACAGGCAACTTTCCAAGAATGCGCTAGATTGTTGAAAAAATGGGGATTACCAGCAAACAGAAATACAATCAGATTGCACAATGAATTTACTTCAACATCATGCCCTCATAGAAGTTCGGTTTTACACACTGGTTTTGACCCAGTAACTCGCGGTCTATTGCCAGAAGACAAGCGGTTGCAACTTAAAGACTACTTTATCAAGCAGATTAGGGCGTACATGGATGGTAAAATACCGGTTGCCACTGTCTCTAATGAGTCAAGCGCTTCAAGTAATACAGTTAAACCAGTTGCAAGTGCATGGAAACGTAATAAATATGGTACTTACTACATGGAAGAAAGTGCTAGATTCACAAACGGCAATCAACCAATCACAGTAAGAAAAGTGGGGCCATTCTTATCTTGTCCAGTGGGTTATCAGTTCCAACCTGGTGGGTATTGTGATTATACAGAAGTGATGTTACAAGATGGTCATGTTTGGGTAGGATATACATGGGAGGGGCAACGTTATTACTTGCCTATTAGAACATGGAATGGTTCTGCCCCACCTAATCAGATATTAGGTGACTTATGGGGAGAAATCAGTTAGAATGACATAGTCATGTCTATTTAAGCAGGTGCGTTACACACCTGCTTTCTATTTACATTTAAAGATAAAATGTGCTATTATTTTACTAGAACTTTTTAACATTTCTCTCAAGATTTAAATGTAGATAACAGGCAGGTACTACGGTACTTGCCTATTTTTTATGCAAATTAAAAAAACACTTGCTTAATAAACGATTGTTTAGTATAATTATATTTGTAGGTTAGTTGATGACTTACAAATTATGTGTAAGGAGGTGAAAAGCCTCATGCTAGACATAATAAAAACACTTCTAGAACATCAAGTATTGGCAGTACTGATAATTCCAGAAGTGTTAAAACAACTTAGAGAATGGCATCTCGGCTACCTAGACCGAAAGCCAAACAACAAAGATTAACATTATGCTTGGAGCCTGATGGCTCCTCCTTACACTTATATAATATAATATTATTTGGAGGTTTTCAATTATGACAGAACAAATGTATTTAATATTGTTTTTATTAAGCCTACCATTGTTATTATTTATCGGAAGAAAAACACATTTTTATTGTTTAGATAAAAAGAATGGACGTAGATAATATGAGTGATTATAAATTAAAAATAATTGAATTGATCAAAAGTGATATAACAGGTTACCAAATTCACAAACAAACTGGCGTAGCGCAATATGTAATTTCACAATTAAGGCAAGGAAAGCGCGAAGTAGATAACTTAACTTTAAATACAACTGAAAAACTATACAGTTACGCACGACAAGTGTTATAATATAAATGTGAAATGGTCATTCTTGAAATGACTCGGTCGCTACTGGCACAGACCGTTTAAAGTGTCACCACAACATGAACTGAGAATTCATATGACGTTGCTGACGAGCGACAAAGCTCTGTGTTCCTGGATGGGAGTAAGTTTGTGTGGTGGTACATAACAACTCGCTGAAATATTTGCGACATAATAAAACATATTATCGGTTTTATTATGTGCTGCAGGCACACCTTAACTACCCATACTAGTTACTGGGTGGTTGTTTATATATAACGCAAGTTAACCAAAACTAACTCTATCTAATAAAAAGTATGAAAAATTTATTCATATCTATTGCGTATAAAGTTAAAAGATATTATAGTTAACTATGAAGAAAGTCAACTCTCTATTCCGTTCTTCCTTCCTAACTTGCATTCGTTCGTAGTTAGTTCATCAAGTAACTATTAATTTAGTTATATACAATCAGGAGTGAATTGTATAGCCCGGCAGAGGCCATATATCTGACTGTTGGTCCCGCAGGAGACTTCTTCCTTGCCATCACTCATATACATATATCTTGATAACATAGAAATGTTACAGTCCACTCATTGCATGGGTGGTTATTTTTATGAGTGAAAACTATACATAAAATAAACTTTGTAATGTATAATTAGGTTAAAGGAGGAGTTCTATATGACTGAAGTAATTAGAAGATCTAAAATTTTATCAAGAAAAGTTGCTATTTCTTTAATGGAGAGAGATTCTACAAAAGACATCTACGACATTATTAATAATTTAGAAGAATTTATAGAATCTTTTGGTATTAAAGTGTTTTATAGTAACATGGATGGATTTGAAGTTCCTAGTCTTATAAGTGGCTACTCTATTGTTAATAAAAATGGCTATCCGGAAATTGTTATAAATGCTAATGAATCACTGGCTAGACAAAGATTTACGATGGCGCATGAATTCGGTCATATCATTATGCATTGGAGTTGGCTAGATAATCAATCTCAAGGATTGGATAAAAATAAATATGAAGTTTTGTACAGAAAATCATTATATGATAATAATTATTCCGATTTAAAAGAAATTCAAGCTAATGAGTTTGCATCAGAATTGTTACTGCCTCATAAACTTTTAAAAAATATTATTGGAGATATAGAAGCGTTGAAGAAAGACCCTGTTGCATTAGAAGAAATAAAAAAAAGAGTTGCGTCAGCTTTTAATGTGAGCTTAAGTTTTGCCAACGTGCAACTGTTAAAAATCATTCAAGGAGATTTTGATTGATGGACAGAGATAAAAGAAGCTTAGATGATATTTTAAAAGAAATTAATGAAATAGAATTAAAATCACGATCTGAATTTCCTAAAGATATAATAAATCAGATAAAAGTGAACGAAAAACAAACAAAAGAAGACAATTTACAAGATATTCAAACACACAAAGAAATGATAAATTCTCACATTGTAAAGGAGTTGGACTTCAAAAGAAAGGCTAGGAAATTTTCAATTTTCACCTTTTTCATTGTGGGTTTTTTAATCATTTTGAATTTGGGATTAATACTCTACTGTAATCCCGTAAAATTAGATTATAAAGTGATTATTACTATAGTCTCTGTTAGTTTTGCAAATTTGTTCGCTATCATTTTAGTTGTTTTTAAATATATTTTTAGTTCTACTAAAGAAATACTTGACTACAATTCGAAAATTTATGAAGAAAAAATGTGAATCATTAGTCAGTATGTATACTTTTAATAACAGTTTGCTATTTTAACCCACACAACCAACAAAACCACACCACCTATTAATTTAGGAGTGTGGTTGTTTTAATATGTGAAGCTAAAATAACTACAAATGATACCATTTTTGATACCAAAAAATAATAACCTCAAAATTTCAAGAGAAATAACTTTACTTTAAATCGCATTAAATCAACGTTTCTATAAAAATAAGTCCTTAAAAATTAGTTTTTTCAATCGAAATGGAAGGGCATATGCAAAAGCATCTTTTGACCAACTAAGTCATACAAATGCTAAAAATATAGTGATATGTAATTATAATGAACACCAGATTAATAATTTGTGCAAGTAAGGTATATGTAATGTGCATATAAGGTTCGGCTCAATGAAAATATAAGAATGTTATTTGTCGATAATGATTTAAGTAAAGCGTAATCAAAGTGCAAGGATAACACAATGAATCCTAAGCAATGTTTTCAATCAATTCATAAATATGATTTAAGTGGAAATCACTAAAAACAATGTCTTCTTGTAATTTGTATACAAAAGTTCATTCGAGTTATAAAAAAGAGATGACAAGAAATATCTAATTTCTAATGTCATCTCGTTTATTTGGCATTTAATTTTAAAAAATAAATATGCTGTTACTAATAAAAATAGTTGTGATCGAGAACGTAACGTGCTACTTAGAAATTTCGTTTCCAATATCCTCGCCACGATTTTGTAAATTTTCGATGTGTGACTGTAAACGTTCAATATTAGGATTGATGTCAGATTTGAAGTTTCCAAGTAATGACTTAATTTCACCACCGATTGAACTACCAAATTCCGCACTTTCGTTTTTAATTTGAACACCATAGTTTAAAATGTCATTAAAATTTTGTTTAATCGTTTCAAATTCACGTTGTAGTTCTGATTTTGAACCAGTAGGGGCAGTACGATCAATCGTGTTGTTCTTGACGCTTTTGTCGTCTCGTCCTTGAAGTGCAACTACAAAACCAGCTGCTACGCCAACACCGATACCGAATAGAATGCGTGATGCTTTCATTTTTATTCTCCTCACTTTAACATCTGTTATCTTGATAACTCATTTTGTTTAAAATTGCTAAGCTTGATGTTATCACTTCAAACGCAATTGTTATAATATTAATCATATTATACCCGTTCGAGCTTAGATTAAGCATACATTTAAAATTGTGCTTGAATTTGTTCAGCAATTTGTTGTTTTGCATCGTTATCTAAAATATCTTCATGTGTTTCCCACTTATAACCAAATCCATCAATATCATTTTCATATCGAGGAATTAAGTGGAAATGAATATGAAATACAGATTGATCTGCAAACTCACCATTATTTTGAATAATGTTTAAACCATCAGGATTAAATGCACGCTTAATAGCATTTGCTACTTTAGGTAATGCTGCACCGATATGTTTCATTGTTTCTTCATCAGTTTCAAAGATATTAGCAGAAGCTTTTTTAGGAATTAATAACGTATGTCCTTTAGTAACTTGTGATATATCTAAAAAGGCATAGACATAATCGTCTTCATATACTTTAAAGCTAGGAATTTCTCCAGTTAAAATTTTGCCGAAAATTGTTTCTGACATGATGACTACACTCCTTTTCAACTTGTATTACCATTCATTATAACATTGTCGCTAAAAATTCGATATTAGGACATGTGTATTTAATATGAGCATTTTATAATTTTTGGTACAATATAAGTCATGGAGGTGCCTTATGACAGTTAAAGTAGAACAGCTTACAGGTGGATATGGAAAACGCCCTGTAATTAAAGATATAAATTTTGTATTAAACAAAGGCGAAATTGTTGGACTTATTGGCCTAAATGGTGCTGGTAAGAGTACAACGATTAAACATATGCTAGGATTGCTTACACCTATGGAAGGATCTCTATCAATTTCAGATATTAACATTAATGATGACATAGAGGCATATAGAAGAAAGTTATCTTATATTCCGGAATCACCGGTTATTTATGAAGAACTCACATTAGAGGAACACATTGAGATGACAGCAATGGCATATGATATTGATCGTGATGAAGCGATGAATCGAGCAATGCCATTATTAAAGACATTCCGTTTAGAAAATGAATTGAAAGTTTTTCCGAGTCATTTTTCTAAGGGGATGAAACAAAAAGTCATGATTATTTGTGCGTTTATCGTTAATCCCGAATTGTATATTATAGACGAACCATTCCTTGGTCTAGATCCATTAGGAATTCAATCCATGTTAGATTTAATGATTGAAAAGAAAAACGAAGGTAGAACCGTTCTAATGAGTACACATATTTTAGCAACAGCTGAACGTTATTGTGATCGTTTTATCATACTAGACGAAGGTGAAGTCGTTGCATTTGGAGATTTAGAAGCATTGAGACAACAAACTGGCTTACATAATCAAACGTTAGACGATATATATATTCATGTGACGCAAGGTGGAGATGTCCATGCGTAACCAAGCGACCACATTATTTAATAAAAGATTACATGCCCTTCGTAAAGAGAAAAATTATTATAATAAGTTTATATTTAATGGTCATTTCATGGTCTTTTTACTTATTTTGCTGGGTGCATTTATTTTTGGATATGGTGAATGGTTAAAACATATTCCAACGAATATCAATTTTTCATTAATAGCAGCAGTGATTGTTGCGTTGACATCCATTTTTCCAATGCGACCACTCCTAAAAGAAGCGGATAAAATCTTTTTATTACCATTTGAAAAACACATGTCTCAATTTATGCGTCATGCGATTATATCTAGTTACTTTGCGCGCATATTAATCCAACTCATTATTGTTATTGTGATGTTCCCGTTGTTTTACAATATTAATCAACATAATGTGACATTTTATATTTGTTTTGGAGTCAGTGCATTAATTTTTCCATATGTTGGTTTACGCTTAAGATGGCAATGGTATCAATCGGGACTTAAAACGTGGCAAGTTAATTTAATATCATTCATCATCTTTGCTCTAACATATTACTTACTATTAGCTCCAAAATGGTACATCGCATTTGTGATGGTTGCTTTGCCTGTGTTAATAGAATTTTTAGTTAAAAAATATAAACCAGGTTTTTTGTATCCATGGGAGAAAATGATTGCTATCGAACATCGACATCATATGAATTATTATAAATTTGTTAATATGTTTACCGATGTGAAACATTTGAAAGAATCTGCAGTCAGAAGAAGTTATTTAGATATACTTTTACCTGTTCCAAAGGGTAGTAAATTTAACTCTAATGCGATGTATTTATTCTTATTTATTAGAAGCTTTATAAGAGGGAGAGACGCATTTAATATTATCTTTAGATTAGTAATTATTGCAGTTTTACTTATGGTTTGGTTATCATATCCATTAGTGACAGCAATTATTGGGTGTTTATTTGTATATATTATATTGTTACAAATGGCACAATTTTATTCTCAACAAGCATATGGCTTATGGCCTCAAGTGTGGCCTGTACCTGAAGAGAAGGTAATCAAAGGGTATGAACAGTTTTTATATAGATTGATGTTTGTTATTTGTACTGTGTTTTCAGTGACATTTATTATAAAACATATGACGTTATTCTATGTTGTACTCATTTTCTATATTGTAGGTTTATTAACGATTAGAAGTATTATTAAAAAGTTAAAATATCAGGAAACATTATTACGAGACTAAAAAACTTCCATTGGCATGTATGTTGTAAAGGTGCATGTAATGTTGAACGCCAAATGATACGGCGTTCAGATTACATTAGCATCTATACGTTAACAGCATAACCAATGGAAGTTTTCTTCGAATCTATTCTTTTATTGGGTATAAATATCTTTCAAAATAACTTGAATGTTGTCCGCTTGAACCAAAGTAATGACTTAATGCTTCTTTTGAAAAATGATCTTTAAAAGCATCAGAATTTTTAAAGTCTTCATAAGTTTGTCGATCAGCAAAGCCAAAGTAAATTTTGTAAGTTGTACCTTTAACAGGTCTCAGCAATCGATAACTTTTAAAGCCACCAAAGTTTTTGAAATTGTCATCAACACTGATTAATTTCTTTTCAAGTTGATAAACATGGTCTTCAGTTGACGGAATAAAAATTGCGCAATAAAAATGGTCTTCATTGAATGCGCCTATTTCTTTAATAACTTCATATATTGAAGGTGATTTCAGTACAGTTTTTTCTTCAGTCTCTTCAAAAATCACCGATGAATCAGCAGTTGAAAATTGGAATAAATGATGAGATGGATTATTGATTTTTATCTGATTTAAAAATCCATATGTGCCATAAGATGTATATAATTTCTTCATATGAAAGGTCCCCCTTATGTTTTTATTTATTATACGACGATAAACTAGTCATTACCACTATTAATATACGGTTAAAGTTACTATAATAAGTCATGCAAGACAAAAAGATGTGGAGATAATCCATCAAGATTTTAAAATTTAAATGCACAAACAAATGATGTGTAATTTAATGTCAGTTTTATGACATTTATTTATTGAAAATACGAACGAATGAGCGATATGATAATATAGATAAGAATGATTTTAATTTAGGAGGCCTTTATGGTGCATAATAAAAACAATACAATTTTGAAAATGATTAAAGGTGAAGAAACGACACATACACCTGTTTGGTTTATGCGACAAGCTGGCCGTTCGCAACCAGAATATCGAAAATTGAAAGAAAAATATTCACTATTCGATATTACCCATCAGCCGGAGTTGTGCGCTTATGTTACACATTTACCAGTTGATAATTATCATACAGATGCAGCAATTTTATACAAAGATATTATGACACCATTAAAGCCAATTGGTGTCGATGTAGAAATTAAATCGGGTATTGGTCCAGTGATTCATAATCCTATCAAAACAATTCAAGATGTTGAGAAACTTTCTCAAATAGACCCCGAACGAGATGTACCATATGTATTAGATACAATTAAACTTTTAACAGAAGAAAAGTTAAATGTGCCGCTAATAGGATTTACTGGGGCACCATTTACATTAGCGTCATATATGATTGAAGGCGGACCATCGAAAAATTACAATTTTACAAAAGCGATGATGTATAGAGATGAAGCAACATGGTTTGCTTTAATGAATCATTTAGTCGATGTATCTGTTAAATATGTAACAGCTCAAGTCGAAGCAGGTGCCGAATTGATTCAAATTTTCGATTCATGGGTAGGTGCATTAAATGTCGAGGATTACAGACGTTACATTAAACCACATATGATTCGATTAATCAGTGAAGTTAAAGAAAAACATGATGTGCCGGTAATTCTATTCGGTGTAGGTGCCAGTCATTTAATCAATGAATGGAATGATTTGCCGATTGATGTATTAGGCCTAGATTGGAGAACGTCTATTAATCAGGCTCAACAATTAGGCGTTACTAAAACATTACAAGGGAATTTAGATCCATCAATTTTATTAGCACCATGGAATGTCATTGAAGAGAGATTGAAACCAATATTAGATCAAGGTATGGAGAACGGTAAACACATCTTTAATTTAGGACACGGTGTTTTCCCAGAAGTGCAACCAGAGACGTTACGTAAAGTAAGCGAATTCGTACACACATATACACAAAGATAATCATAGTATTACATTGAAGCACATGAAAGATAATTCATTTAAAGGAAGGTATTATCAATGACTAAAAAAATGGGATTATTAGTTATGGCTTATGGCACACCTTATAAAGAAAGTGACATAGAGCCATATTATACAGATATTAGACATGGTAAACGTCCATCTGAAGAAGAACTTCAAGATTTGAAAGATAGATATGAATTTATAGGTGGTTTATCACCATTAGCAGGTACAACAGATGACCAGGCTGATGCGCTAGTTTCAGCATTAAATAAAGCATATGCAGATGTTGAATTTAAACTATACTTAGGATTAAAACACATTTCACCATTTATCGAAGATGCGGTTGAACAAATGCACAATGATGGCATTACTGAAGCAATCACTGTAGTACTAGCACCACATTATTCTTCATTTTCAGTAGGATCATATGACAAACGTGCTGATGAAGAAGCTGCAAAATATGGTATTCAACTTACGCATGTGAAACATTATTATGAACAACCTAAATTTATTGAATATTGGACGAATAAAGTCAACGAAACATTAGCTCAAATACCGGAAGAGGAACATAAAGACACGGTATTAGTTGTTTCAGCACATAGTTTGCCAAAAGGTTTAATCGAAAAGAATAATGATCCATATCCACAAGAACTAGAACATACTGCGCTTTTAATTAAAGAACAATCTAATATTGAACATATCGCGATTGGCTGGCAATCTGAAGGTAATACAGGTACACCTTGGTTAGGGCCAGATGTACAAGATTTAACACGTGATTTATATGAAAAACATCAGTATAAAAACTTTATATATACGCCAGTAGGTTTTGTATGTGAGCATTTAGAGGTGCTTTATGACAATGATTATGAATGTAAAGTTGTTTGCGATGATATTGGCGCGAATTATTATCGTCCAAAAATGCCGAACACACATCCATTATTTATCGGTGCAATTGTTGATGAAATCAAGTCTATATTTTAATGACGAAAGAAGCGTGAAACGTTGTGACTAAATCAGTGGCTATTATAGGAGCGGGGATAACAGGTTTATCAAGTGCATATTTTTTAAAACAGCAAGATCCTAATATTGATGTAACCATCTTTGAAGCATCGAATCGTCCGGGGGGAAAGATTCAATCGTATCGTAAAGATGGTTATATGATTGAACTAGGGCCTGAATCTTATTTAGGTAGAAAAACGATCATGACAGAATTAGCGAAAGATATTGGATTAGAACAAGATATTGTTACAAATACGACTGGACAATCTTATATTTTTGCGAAAAACAAATTGTATCCTATTCCAGGTGGATCAATTATGGGAATTCCGACAGATATCAAACCGTTTGTGACAACTAAATTAATTTCACCACTTGGAAAGTTAAGAGCAGGGTTAGATTTACTTAAAAAACCTACTCAAATGCAGAACGGTGACATTTCTGTTGGTGCATTTTTCAGAGCAAGATTAGGTAATGAGGTACTTGAGAATTTAATAGAGCCTTTAATGGGTGGTATTTATGGTACCGATATTGATAAATTAAGTTTGATGAGTACGTTTCCTAATTTTAAAGAAAAAGAAGAGGCATTCGGAAGTCTGATAAAAGGTATGAAGGATGAGAAAAATAAGCGTCTGAAACAAAGACAATTATATCCTGGCGCACCAAAAGGACAATTCAAACAATTTAAGCATGGTTTAAGCTCATTTATTGAAGCATTAGAACAAGATGTGAAAAATAAAGGTGTGACAATACGTTACAATACGTCAGTGGATGATATTATTACATCTCAAAAGCAATATAAAATTGTTTACAGTAATCAACAAGAAGATGTATTCGATGGAATATTAGTGACAACACCACATCAAGTCTTTTTGAATTGGTTCGAGCAAGATCCAGCATTTGATTACTTTAAAACGATGGATAGTACGACTGTTGCAACTGTTGTATTGGCATTTGATGAAAAAGACATTGAAAATACTTATGATGGTACTGGCTTTGTGATTGCGAGAACGAGTGATACAGACATTACCGCATGTACTTGGACATCGAAAAAATGGCCATTTACTACACCAGAAGGTAAGGTTTTGATTCGTGCTTATGTAGGTAAGCCAGGTGATACTGTGGTTGATGATCATACAGATGATGAATTAGTATCGCTTGTACGTAGAGATTTAAGTCAAATGATGACATTTAAAGGCGATCCTGAATTTACAATTGTCAATCGTTTGCCGAAAAGTATGCCACAGTACCATGTTGGTCACATTCAACAAATTAGACAGATTCAAGCACATATTAAACAAACATATCCACGACTTAGAGTAACTGGTGCATCTTTTGAAGCGGTTGGACTACCTGATTGTATTACGCAAGGTAAAGTTGCTGCTGAAGAAGTAATCGCAGAGTTGTAAGGTAATTGCTGGATGGTGTTGGTGTAGGTGCGATGCCTTTAGATAATGTTTGATGAAATATAGTCATTTTTAAGTTATATAATGGTGGAAGTAATGTGTAAATCATGATACTTTCAGCGGGAATTATTTCATGAAACCGTGGCAGAGACAAAGGTTTAGCTATTATTGAATGATATTGAAATGATGACAATGCACTTTAATTAGAAATGTCACTTTGCGATATAACATTTCTAATTAAGGTGTTTTTATTTTACAATTATAGGTAATCATTCATTTTTTTAAATAGAAAAGAAGTAGTAAGTTGAAAGGAGAGAATGATATGACAGATGTAATCATTGTACATTCTATGCATGGAAATAGTAGAAATCATTGGTATCAGTGGTTGGAGCATAACTTAACTTTAGAAGGATATGACGTAACATTATTTAATTTTGAATCCCCTGAAGCGAATACAGTGGATCAGTGGATTGAAGCTATGACGAAACAAATTAATGTACGCAAAAAGGATACATATTTTGTAACACATGGTTTAGGTTCAATCACAGCTTTAAAATATATTGAAATGATTGATCAGCCGATTGAAGGCTTTTTCAGTATAGCGGGCTTTAAAGAAGATGCAGAAAATATAGATTTAGATATTGATTTAAGTAATGTAACCATTGATTACGATAATATTAAAAAGAAAGTTGACAATTTTTACGGATTGAGTTCTAAAAATGACAAATACGTTTCATATAAAGAGACCCAGCGTTTAATGAATGCATTAGAGGGGAACTTGCGAATCGTGGAAGATGGAGGGCACTTCTTAGAAGAGGATGGCTTCGAAACATTTACAGCGTTGCAAGATCGGATGCAAGATTACATGACACGATAGTTAGTGTATGGGTTGTATTATGTTGTGTCAGTAGGTAGCTGCTGATTTTGAAAAAATTGTGGTAATTAAGGCGCCAAGCAATGTCTTAGGGGCTGCAACGTTATATTGGTAGTCGCTGACTGAATGAATATGCGGTTGTAACAAAATTTTATAATTTCTTTTTCAGAAGGTATAGGCGTTATAAACTTTATAATTCCTATACCTTTTAAAACGCTGTAACACTATTTATGACAACTATTAGACACTTATATGATAAAAGGGAATAAGAAGCGTTTTTTTACACAAAAAAACTTTAAAAATGTCGTTGACGTATACTACAAAAATGAATATACTAATATTTGTGTTCAACAGAGAACATGTTGCTACGATATTTAAGTAATTATTTAAGAGATAACATTTAAATTAAATTCAAAAAGTTCTTGACTTTAGGTTTTTGATTATGGTATATTAATTAGGTAATTCAAAATAATATTAGCGCGGGATGGAGCAGTTCGGTAGCTCGTCGGGCTCATAACCCGAAGGTCGGTGGTTCAAATCCGCCTCCCGCAATA
>ERZ1023423.24-NODE-24-length-65829-cov-206.471904_pt1 | contig 65829 bp, 67 predicted proteins | sample MGYA00380513_ERZ1023423 | MGnify/ENA primary metagenome ERZ1023423 (study PRJEB33173, sample SAMEA4830333) | metagenome | study: EMG produced TPA metagenomics assembly of the PRJEB25223 data set...
TGCTTTTTGTTCTTCAGCTGCTTTTTGTTCTTCAGCTGCTTTTTGTTCTTCAGCTACTTTTTGTTCTTCAGCTACTTTTTGTTCTTCAGCTGCTTTTTGTTCTTCAGCTGCTTTTTGTTCTTCAGCTGCTTCAACATTATTTAAATTTGAAAATAAAAAAACCACCCCTAACATTACAGATGCCGTTCCCATTGTATATTTCCTAATCGAAAATTTCTGTTTCCTTATAAACATATAAAACAACCCTTCTAATTTTAAAATAAATAATCCTTCATTAATAATAAACTAAAAACAATTAAAATTTAAGTTCTAATAACAAAATAAATTAGTAACATTTTCAAAAATGAAAATCAGTCATAAGAATTGTCAGCCAAAGTCTGTTTACATCATTTATAAAACAATGGATATCTCCCCCCGCCAAATAATTTTTAGTTAATTAAATTCTTGGGGAACGGGTCAGGGACTCTTTTCTCCAAACTTTATTGAAGGATTGTTACGTATGATTCCTTCCCCCAGTATATAGAAATGAGGTGATAAGGTATTGGAGCGTAACGAAGAACAGATTAAAGAACATGAAGCACGTGTAAAAAAACAAAAATTAGATGAAATTTTAAACGCTATACCTGATGATAAAAAACACATAGCACAAGGTCTTATCGTTCAAGCTGCACGTATGAGTATTTTATTAGATGATGCCTGGTTGGATATTCAAGAGACTCTACTTACCAAAAAATAATCAGGTAATTATCAAAACTACTTTACTAATGAGATAGATGTAAAATTTTGTAAAAATCAGAAAATTAAGTTTTTTTATCATATACCCTATCGAATATGAGATTCTGTTGCAAAGTTAGAAAAAACATCTAATTTCCTTTTTTATCATTTCAGTGTTCGTTTAACTAGCTAACATATGACTGATTTCGTGGCATGGCGAAAATCCATAGATCTGAAGAGACCTAAGGTTCTTTTTATATAATCCGTAAATACATTCAATGTCTTTGAGTGTATTTTTTGCCATATTGAGACTTTGATACCTTGTCTTTCGTACCTTAATATGACGATGATCTTGTTCAATGAGGTTATTGAGATATTTAGATATGCAATGACAGTTAGGGTTCAGCTTAAACACTTTCACTATTTTAGTCATTACAACCTTCGTTGAAGGTGCTTGATCTGTAATTATCATTTGAGGTTTACCGAATTGTTTAATAAGACGCTTAATAAACGCATATACTGATTGATGATCTCGTTTTTTGCGCAACCAAATATCTAATATATGACCATCTGTGTCAATGGCACGATACAAATAACACCATCTTCCTTTGATTTTGATATATATCATCAATATGCCACTTATAATACGCTTTGTTATTCTTTTTCTTCCAAATTTGATACAAGCGTATATTCTTGACCCCATCGATAAATGGTTGAATGATGAACATCAACACCACGTTCCCTTAATATTTCAGATATATCACGATAACTTAATGCGTATCTTAAGTGGTAGCCAACGGCTACAGTTATGACATCTTTATCGAATTGCTTATATCTGAAATAGTTCATAAAGAAGACTCCTTTTTGTTAAAATTATACTACAAAATCAACTTTGCAACAGAACCAATTTAAGTCTCATAAGTTAAGTACTACGAATCAATCTTTATGTAATACGTTTGAAAATATGCGAAATTGCTATTAAAACATAGAAAAATTTAGAGATATTTGAATATAGTAATTTATCAAAAAATCCATTAGAAAATATAAGTAATAAAATTAACTAAAGACACGTCCCCACGTCTTTAGTTATAAAAGTTACAATCAATTTTCCAATAAAATATTATTATATCCCAAAATTTATAATCAAAAATCAAGTAGGAGAATAATCATTACTTGATTATTTTTACTCTTCCAACACCAATCATACGATTCCATAATCAGCAATTCAATATCTTGTATAAACCGGCTCTGGGAGTTTTGTAATTATCCCTAATCCAACTTATAGAGGCGTTTTGTTATAAGTAAATAATGAACCTCATGCATAAATAATAACCTCCAGTATTTCTTTCTTGAGTTCGCAATAATCATTAAAAAATTAGCATAATTAACCTATTTAAAAAGAAAGAGCAATATCTCTCCAAACATAAAAAAGACGATTAACTAAAAGTAATATAAATTTAACAAATACTACTAAAAATATAATTAAATATACAATGCAATAAAAACCTCTTTTATTATTATTTATCATAAACAATATTCTTTTCAAAAAACTGATGGAATTAAAATGAATTTATTAATAAAAAAGAAGTTGGTATAAATAATTTCCATCACTATATTTATACTATCTATTCTTGATTAGATAGTAATTTCATATGGTAACCTTAAAGTGTTTTTCTAGTACCCTTTATATACTATGAATTATCTAAGGTCTAAATTATTCTTGTTACACATAGTAAAAGTCAAAATATAAAGTTGTCTTAGTTTAAAAAATACTAACATATAAATTATAGACACAAACAAGAGAAATAGGGACCCTATATATGTAATGGCACATTGGACAATTGAAATTTAACTGATAAACCGTTCATATAGAATTTCATTACCTTCCTCACATTGTGTATGCTGATTTATATAAATAAATGTGTTTTCTATTTCATTCATCAATTCACTATTTTGTATCAATAAACTATGTGTATCTCTTTCATTGCTTACAAGTTGTCTTACAGCCGTTATATAGCTTTCTTTTTTGTTTTTAAGACTTTTAACCATTTCAAATAAACTTTCAATATATACGCTTTTTAAAGCAATGAAAGTTTCTGAATATCTACCGTTTTTAATTGTGTATTTTATAATAGTTCCTTTATTAATATGCTTTTCAAAAATTGCATATAAAGAAGATCTAGCCATTCCTAACTTTTTAGCAATAGCACTCATTGAACCTTTAACAAATACTTTCTGCTTGTTTGTATGTTCATTTAAATATCTTTCTAAATCATCCTTACGTTCGTCAAAATGGCTTCTAACACGATCTTTACGCTCTTTTTTATGTTTCCAAAAACCATTTATACTTACACCACTATTGCTATATGCAATTCGATCATCACTAAAAGCTTCTAAAAGATTTTCTACATGTTCACGCATTGCACCACCATAACGACCGCTATAAGCACTTTTAATTACTTTTTCAATATCTTTATGTGATAGAGATTTATTTAAACGCTGATTTAAAGCATAGATATTATTTTCTGCTTCCTTTATATCTACATTTTTAGAATAATAATACAATGCTACTGAAAACATTGTGTTATTTCTACCAACGCCATAACCAAATGAGGTAACATCTGCTTCTTTTAACAAATAATTAACCCATTCAGGTGTTAATTCGTGGCCATTGGCTATACTTTTATAAAATACGTTTCGATTTAAATTATTTTTTTCTGAATACTTTTTACTCCAGCGCACCATATAAGCTTTTGAACAGTATTGATTTGTAAATAACTTTACATTATCTTTTGTAGGCAGTCTAAAATAGCCAGTAAATACACATTGGTTGTCAACTGGTAAATATTTAGAAATTGCATATGCTAAGCTACCATGTACTTTTTCAGCTACTTTTATAGCTTTCTTTTCTATACCTTTAGCATAGAAGGGTACATCTAATACAAAGTATAAATGCCAACCTCTAGGCGTCTTCACATATAAATTAGGCATTTCAGCACCTTCATTGATATGTGCTGAAGCTAAGCTTTGAACTAATTCATTGTATTCAATATCTTCATCAACATCTAAAACGAATGTATTGATTTGTTTTACATTATCTTTTGTTCTGTTTAACACTTTATATGTATTAACATCTGATATATTAGATTTTTCCTTACTTAGATAATTATAAGGGTTAGGCGTCCAATGACTAAATTTATAACCATACTGAACTAAAGCTTCTTCTGAAGCAATAATTAAACCTAAACCGTCTTTTAATGTATCTTTATTAGGTGTGACAGCAATACGTGCTGATTTCCAATTTTTGGATTGTGTATCTTTGAAATTAGTCCTTTCTAAATCTGTAGCTTTAGAATTTTTAAATTTATACTTTTCTAGACTTCCATGTAATATAAAATCATAAACTTTATTAATATTTAGCATTGTCTGCACCTCCTAAACAAAAAGACTGGTAATGCTTGTAAGCGTTACCAGTCCTTATTCAGGAGTCTATATACATTTAAAGTAGTCGAGTAGAAAAGTAGAAAAAGTAGCGTCTTTTTCTTTACTTTCTTCTCTCTTGCCCCTATAATTTAGGTATACAAATTAATTTAAAAATACCTAAATCATAAAGGTATGGAAGAAGACCCGAAAACCGTTTGCATGCGTTAGTGAGGTAACGTTTCAAGCGCTAGAAGTTAAAAGTGTTGGTCGCACTTTAACTTTGCACGTGGTTTTTTTTCATATCTTTTTTTGATTAATTCTAGTATAAACTTCTATATTGATGATTGCAATTGTTTTATTGTTTTATTTACAAGTACAAATTCTTTCTATATACTCTTTATTATTTTCGATAAATTCATATAAAGTTATATTATAGTATCCTAGTATTCTAGTTAATTCCATCATAGTAACCGTAGGCTTTTTCATATTTTCAATTCTACTTAACAATGGTGGATCCATTTCAATAGCTCTAGCAACTTTGACTTGCTTAATACCTCTGGCTTCTCTAATAATTTTCAATTCTTTACATAGCCCTAAAATCATTTCTTGGTTGTCCAATTTTAATTAACCTCCTTACTATTTCTAAAATCTCTTTTATTCGATAAGCTGTTAATCTACTTAGTCTCATTTTTCAAAATTTTATTACCTGATAGCGGTTTTTATTACAAATTTGATTTTATACTATCATTTCAACAGTATCAAAAGAAATATACAAAAATTATAACCACACTATTTTAAAAAAACTTAAATAAATATATATAAGACAAAGATATTCATATTTTTTGAGCTCTATATCATTCAAGTCATTCATATCATTTAGTTCAGTATCGTGACAATTTAATATAGTTTTGAGTTTTCGTTTGTGAAGATGAAAAAATATATCACCATTTTCATCAAACCAATTATTTTTAATTGATAATTCTAATCTATCTTTTAACAATGCATAAGCCATTTTTGCATCATTACTTAATTGCATATATTTTTCGTTAGTAAAAAAATTTTGGTAGTTAAAAGCACATTACAACCTAAAAATGGCAAAATTCATTAATTTGGTATTAAATTAAGTGCTGAAAATACTCCTTAGGTAGGTAATTAGTTTTTTAGGTAGAAAATTTAGCCGGTAAAAGATCGGGAAATTATTAGGTGGTAAATTAGGTGCCTAAGGGTGGATATTATGAAAACTATTGAAATGCTTGCTGATGAATTGGATGTAACTAAATAAACTATAGTTAATAATGCTAAAATCTTAAATATATCTTTTGAAAAAGAAAATGGAATTAATTACATTAATGATAATGATTATTTAAAAATTATAGAAAAAATCACTAAGAAGGAAAGTAGAACGCAAAATAAAGAATCAATAAAAAAAGAAATTTTTGATGAAAATACTGCAGAAGTTAAAAAGCATATATATAATAATTTAAATAGTTTCGAAACATTAAAAGTAAATGAATTAGAAAAGCAAATAGAAATCTTTGAAGCTAGAGCTAAAAATGATGAAAAATATATTGAGAATCTAACTAAACAACTAGATCAGCAAAATAGCAATGTTAATACATTAAATAAGCTATTGGAGAATCAACAAATATTAGCTTTAGAAAGTAATAAAAAGATTAAAACTAGAAAAACAACTTAATTATTCTTTTGATACAGCGACTAATGATAGACAAAACGTCAATCCGCAAGAACCAAATTTTACTGAATAATCTCAAAATATCAACAAACAACAAAAGAAAAGCTAATCAAGAGAAAGGAAAGTAAATCATAAGGATATAATTGAAGAGAAAAAAGAGGGCAGAAGTATTAGCGGAAGATGATAAACCACCTAAAAAAATAGAGAATGGACATGATGATAGGAAAGCAGAATCACTTAAAAAGGGGTTTTGGAGTCGTTTGTTTGGTAGCTAAAATAATTAATTAGGTACTAAAAGTTTATAACTTTTAGTGCCTTTTATATAGTGAGAACTTCTGGTAATCATCGATTTTTTCTTGTTTTTAGAAACGAGTAAAAAAAGAAGAATAATTTAATAAAAAACCATCGACAAAGTGTATATCTTTATCGATGGTCTAATCTATCAAATAAATATTTATAATTAATCTTAGTTTATGCTTCTAATTGTTTAATAATCTCTCTATTGAAATCATCTAAGTCATCTGGTACACGACTTGTTACAATATTGTTATCTACTACAACTGATTCATCGACAACATGTGCTCCTGCATTAGATAAATCTTTACGTACGTTGATAACACCAGTTATTGTACGTCCGTTTAAATCGTCAGTATCAACTAGTAAAAGTGGACCATGACAAATCGCAAATGTTGGTACATCATTTTGAGTAAAGTACTTAGTAAAGGTACCATAACGTCCTTCTTCATCACCACGTAAATGGTCAGGTGAAAATCCGCCAGGAATTAATAAAGCATCATAATTTTCTGGCTTGGCATCTGAAATGCTAATATCTACAGTTACTTTCTCACCATGTTTACCAACAAGCTCTTGTTTTGCTGTATCTCCAATAATTTCAGTCTCAAATCCAGCATTTTCTAATGCTTCTTTTGGACTAGTTAATTCTATATCTTCAAATTCATCTGCTAAAATGATTGCTACTTTTTTAGTCATATTACAACATTACCTTTCAATTATAATTTTTAAATCTATATATTATATACACTAAGAAGGAGGGAGTTTAAACATATATTAAAAATGGTTAAGCATTTCCATCAATTATATCACGACATTTTTTAGCAGCAGCTTTTGGATCGTCAGCGTTTGCGATGCCACCACCAACAATAATTAAATCTGGTTGTTCAACCACCACTGATTTAATTGTATCGGGTTTGATACCGCCTGCTACAGCTACTTTTGAATTTGAAATAACTGATTTAACAGTACGTAAACTTTCTAAAGGTGATACACCTTTAGCTTGTAAATCATAACCAGTATGTACTGCAATATAATCAGCACCCATTTTATCTAATTCAGCTGCACGTTGTTCTAAATTTTGAACCGCAATCATATCAACTAATAATTCTTTGCCATTGTTGTGCGCTTCTTCGATAGCACTTTTAATTGAAGCATCTTCAGAAACACCCAAAATTGTTACGATATCAGCACCGAATTTTATAGCTTGACTTACTTCATAACTAGCAGCATCCATAATTTTTAAATCTGCTAACACTTGTGTGTTAGTGACTGATTTACTCATATGTTCAACAGCAGATAGTCCTTCATTAATAACAATTGGTGTTCCAATTTCTACGATATCAATGAATTCCTCTACTTCTTGAGCTAATTTTGCTGCTTCTTTTTGGTCTAATAAATCGATAGCTAATTGTAATTTCATTAAAGTTTCTCCTCTCTATCTTTTATAATGCTATTATGATATTAGTTATTTAGAATAACAATACTGACGTTTTTGTCACTATATGTAAATGGAGGATTCGTTTTGTTAATTGAATATAATAATAAAGCATTTTATACATCGAAAGATTTAGCCCTGTCTGTCATTGGTGGAAGATGGAAAATTGCCATTGTTTACCATCTTTTGCATAGTAATCGTTTAAGGTTAAGTGAATTACAAAATAAACTACCCGATATCAACCAGCGAATGTTAATAAGGCAACTTAGAGAACTAGAACAAGACAAAATTCTCGAAAGAACGGTTTATCCAGTAGTCCCTCCTAAAGTAGATTATAGATTGACTGAAATAGGTTTAAAGCTTGATAAAGTAGTATTTTCAATTTGTGATTGGGGTGATGATTTTCTAGATACAGTTAAAATTAATAATCATAGATAATGAGAGAACCTACAATTATCATAAGTTTTCACCTAAAAAAGATATATTAAAGTTTTACAAATCTTTAATGCACCTTTTAGAGTGTTTTTAAATCTATTCTTTAATAGACTATAATATTCACTGTTTATTACACCGTTTTTCTTTAGATTAATGAATTTAGGTGATGATTTTGAACTGCGTTTCTTCTTTTGTCTTGATACTATAAAAAACAAAGTTATATAACATAAGACGACTTATCGGAAGTCTTATATCATCGTATATTCGAAGATGATATAATATATGCGTCGCCTATCTCTCAGGCGTCAATTGACGAAGAGAGGAGGTGCATTACTTTGCTAATCATTTTCGTTCACATCATAGCACCAGTCATCAGTGGCTGTGCTGTTGCGTATTATACTTATTGGCTTAGTAAACGTAACAAATAATTAATAGGCGACTTTATAAGCCAGCATCGAAAAAATCCCCACACTACTGCAATAGTGTGGGGATTGGTGCATTAATTGTTAATCATTTTCGTTATATAAATTATAACACTGGTTAGTAGAGAAATGCAAAATGATTGAATTAATAGTAAATGTATTAATGAATACTCATACTTATACTTTTAAAATAGTTCTTCCTAAATGTTGTCCTTTTAAAAGCTGATCTATCGTTTTATAGAATTCTTCAAATCCAATTTCATTGTATAGAAGTGAATTTCCTATATTCCATTCATTTGCTAACTTACTCCATATATCTTCACGGATATTATGATCAACATATACAGAATCAATGCCAATTAATTTAATACCTCTAAGAATAAACGGTAATATATTAGCGTTAAGTGAATTTCCTGCTACATTTCCACATACAGTAGCAACACCTTGATAATTTATACGTTTTAAACCGTATAATGTTACATTATTCCCTACTGTATCTAGGAAATAATCAAAAATACCTTTTTTAAGTGGTTTATTATCATCTTCAATTATTATTACTTGTTTTGCACCTAATTTTTTTGCGATTTCTATTTGCTTTTCTTTTCTTATGATAGCAGTGATATTTTCATATCCAATTTTACGTAAAATTTGTATAGCAACACTGCCCACACCACCTGTAGCCCCAGACACTAAAATTTCAGGTTGTGATTTGATATTCATTCCATATTTTTCTAGTTCAAAAATTGATAATGCTGCCGTAAAACCGGCTGTGCCATATACCATAGACTCTTTAATAGACATTTCTTGGGGAATAGGAACAATCCACTCTCCAGGCACTTGTGCATATTCTGAAAATCCACCTGTATGTGTCACGCCGACATCATAACCAGTAACTAATACATTATCGCCTTCTTTAAACTTATCATTCGAACTTGATTCAACAATACCTGCAAAATCTATACCGGGAATCATAGGATAATCTCTAATTACACCGCCGTTATATTGTAAAGCTAGCATATCCTTATAATTTATTGAAGAGTATACCACTTTTACTAAGACATCACCCTTCGATAAATAAGATTCATCAACGGTTTCTACTTTATAACTAACATTTGATGCACTTTTTCTCACTACTACCGCATTGAACATTTATTAGCCTTCTTTCACAATTGTTTTGTAGAGGTATGTTTTTGTTGCAAAACTATTTTCCTACAAAACTTATCATGATATGATAAGCGAGTCAATACTAATGATTTAAGAGAGGTTTTAGTTGTGGAATTAGATAATTGTATAAATTATTTGTTGAGTACTTCTCAGAATAGAGTGTTTAAACATTTTAAAAGTTTATTAAGTCCCTATAATATTACTCCAGCAGAATATGGTGTTTTGAATTGCTTGATTAATAGTAATTTGAATACACCTAAAGCGATTGGTAATACTTTAAATTTAGAACCTTCAACAATATCTGGAATATTAGATAAGATGTCCAAAAAGGATCTAATAACACGTCAAACTGATAATGAAAATAGAAGAACTGTGCTAATAAACAGTACAAATAAAGCAAAAGACTTATGGCCAACATTAGAAAAGAAAGCCTATCAACTTAATAATAATTACTTCGCTAATTTAACTAATGAAGAAACTGTAGTGTTTAAAAAGATATTACTAAAGATAAACGAAACTACGTTTTAATTTTTACGTTATTAAAACGTTGAAGTGCGAATTATAATCGAGTAAATATAAATGATAGCTTAGCTTAATTATATATTAAAGCCAACTATACTTTTATTCCTGAAAAATCTACTATCCAAATTTTTAAGATACTTTAGCCTCTATAATAAAAATATCGTAGGCTTATTCCTAATAAAAAAGTATTAGAAATTAAATTCCAATAACGATTGTTTTTGACACAAATCCTCTTAACTATAAGTTAAGAGGATTTGTTTGGATATTACAGTCTTTAAACTTGTGTTATAATCAATGTGTGATAATTATCAAAAAATATGAGTTTTTAGACTCTGAGAGACGTCTTTATTTACATCAATAAATAAATTTGTTAATCAGTATCCATAAAATGATAGATAAAGGGTGAAAGGGAAATGGCCAAAATTGGTTATGCACGTGTATCAACACAAGATCAAAGTCTCGATGGACAAATTGATACACTTGAAGAATATGGTTGCGAACGTATCTTTAGCGAAAAAGCGAGTGGTCGCAAAACGAAAAGAACAGAACTTGATAAATGTTTAGACTATTTACGTGAAGGAGATATTCTTGTTATTTATAAACTAGATCGTCTTGGACGTACGACAAAACAATTAATCGAGTTGTCTCAATGGTTGGGTGACAATAGTATTGATTTACATATTATTGATATGAATATATCGACTAAAGATGCGATGGGCAAGATGTTTTACACTATGATGAGTGCATTCGCTGAACTTGAAGCTAACTTATTAAGTGAACGAACGAAAAAAGGGTTAGAAGCAGCACGAGCAAGGGGCCGAAAAGGTGGAAGACCTTCCTTACCAGATCACAAAAAGCGTGAAATTAAATTTTTATATGATGAACAAAAACTTACAGGTGAAGAAATTGCGAAAGAGACTGGTGTAAGCCGTTTTACAGTCTATAGAATCGTTAAGCAATAATAAAATTTATAATCTATTAAGTGAAAAAACTAAAAGCTATTATTATAAGTATTTCTTATATAGTTTTCTTATAAACATATACTTAATAATTTTAACATTATATAATTTAATAATCAATTCGTTTTTATAAAAACATCTCTTATAGCTATTTATTTCGTACATCAACGCTATAAGAGACATTACGAAATTATAGTGATAGTATAAAAATTATCAAATTTACTAGTTCTTCATTAAAAATCAATTAGATATTACTCTTTTGATATTTTTTATTATATTTTTATCATAAGTTAGTACTGAATACTTATAAGTTCGACCAGCTACAAAGAAGAAAATAATTAAAAATAAGATAGAAATCCCGATACTAATTGCTACACTGATATTATCAACATTATTATTAGCTAATCTAAATAACATTGTAAATGGAGATATTAATGGTACATAACTTGTAATTGTAACCAATAAATTATTTGGGTTGTTCACACTAAAAAGTACTATATAGTAACTACCTAATAATACTAAAATTAACGGCATTAATGATTGTCCGACCTCTTCTATTCTTGAAGTTAAAGATCCTAAAATAGCAGCTATTAAAGAATAAGATATTACTCCTATAGTCCAAAACACAATATTTAATATAATAATACCTATACTATCGAATGAAACTTTTAAATTAAGTTGATCTAAAAAGTTCTGAACATCAAAAACAAGGAGACAAATTCCAATAGTTATTATAAATATGAAAATTTGGGTTAATGCTACTGCAAAAACTCCTAATATTTTAGCTATAATATGTATACTGGGTTTTATACTAGTTATAATCATTTCAATAACTCTAGATGTTTTTTCAATAGCAACTTCCATAGCTATTTGATTAACATAATTCATAATAATAAATATCATTATTGTTAAATTTATCATAGTAAATATAAGTTGGAAATCTTTTTCTTTTTGATTAATTTTTTCAAATTCCTTATTATTTTTGATAACTAATTCACTTTTAGCACCTAAGTTTTTTAATTGTGAGGTTGTCAGGTTTAAATTCCTAATAGTATTTTCAAATTGTAAAGAATTTAGTACTTGTTTTACATCATTTTCTACTTTTTTTGTAAGTGTATCTTTACTAGTTAATTCACCTTCGACTTTACCATCTTTTGTTAACTTTATATTCAATACATAGTCTATATTACCTTTATTTAATTCACTATTAGCTTTATTTTGACCATAATATTTAATTTTAGCATCCTTATTTAAAATTTCGCTTTCTTTATTCTTAATAGAATGAATCAGATATTTATTTTCTGCAACGATAGCTATTTCTTTTTTTTGATTAAATATATCCATAATCTTATTAGCGTTAAAAACTATAATTACTAACATGATTAAAATTGTAGTTATATAAATAAATGATTTGCTTGAAACCTTACCAAAATAGGTAAGGAAAAAAGTTTTTAAAAATTTATTCATCCAAATCACCTACCGTCTCGATAAAGATCTCATTTATAGATGGCTCTAATATTTCAAACTTACTAAGTTGTTTTATTTTTTTTGATTCTTCAAATAAATTGTTAGCAGTTTTGTTGTCTTTTACCCTAAAAATAGAACCATTTTTTAAAATTGTCCTTTTTATAACACCATTTATTTTCATTAAATAATCTAAATTTTCATTGCTTTCTATTAATACTTGTTTGAAACTATATTTCTTTTTTATTTCTTTTATGTTACCAAAAATTTCTATTTTACCATCTTTCATTATGCAAATATCATCACACAATTCTTCAACATGTTCCATACGATGTGTACTAAAAATTATCATTGTTCCAGAATTATTTAATTGTTTAATTGCTTTTTTTAATAACTCAACATTTACAGGATCTAAACCACTGAAAGGCTCATCCAAAATAAGTAGTTGGGGATTATGAATAATACTAGCTATTAATTGAATTTTTTGTTGATTACCTTTGGAAAGTTCTTCTATTTTTTTATTTTTATATTTTTCGATTTTAAACTCTTTTAACCAATAAGTAATAGAAGAATCAATTTCACTTTTATTCATATTTTTTAATCCCGCCATGTATTGTAGCTCTTTCTTTACTTTTAATTTAGGATGTAGCCCTCTCTCTTCAGGTAAGTAACCAATATAGTTATAAGTAGTAGGATCAATTTTTTGATTATTATATGTGATTTCACCAGAGGAAGCTTCTACTAATCCTAAAATCATTCTGAAAGTAGTTGTTTTACCTGCACCATTTCTACCTAAAAACCCTAACATTTTACCGGACAGCAATTCAAAACTAATATTATCTACCACTACGTTTGATTTGAATTTTTTTGAAACGTTTTCTAATTTGAGCATGGTATTCACCTATCTAAATTTATTTTATTGTATATCCATAATCTAAAATCAAATTATTTCCTCGCATTGATTTTGATTTTTCAGACAATAAAAACTCAACACCATTTACTACATCTTGTATATCCAAAATTTTATTAAATGGTATTTTGGTCTTAAGTTTTTTTCCTTGTATACTTTTAAAGTAGTTTTCATTGTTTTCGTTTAATACATAAGTTGGAGATAGAGCATTTATCTTTATATCCTTATCAGAGTATTTAGCAAAATCTAATGAAAGATTTTTTACTAAATGAATTAACGCAGCTTTAGAACATCCATAGTCTATTCTATCTTCGTGTCCTACTATACCATTTTGAGAAGCAATAACTACTATAGATGCAAAATCATTTAAAAATTCATATAGTATTTTCAAACATGTATAAACGCTGATAAAATTTGTATTAATTGTATTCTCAAATTCTTCAAAGTTAGAATTAAAAAAATTTTTCATGGGATTTATACCTTGAGCAAAAACTATTTTATCTAATTTTATATCGTTGAGTTTTAAGTAACTTACTATTTTTTTATATTTAGTTGAGTCATTTATATCAAAGATAAATTTTAAAATTTTAGGGTCATTAAAAGATTTAAGATTGTGACTTTGATAATCTATTGCTATTTTAATATTTCCTTCAAGTTGTCTTAAACATTCATATCCAATGTTGCCATTTGCTCCGACTATTAAAATATTGCTCATATATATCTACCTAACTTTCACATTTTCTAGCTAAATACGTTTATATTACTATGTAAATAATTTATAAATATTAAAGACTGAATAAATTATTACACTAATTATTAAAAAAATGTTCGTGCTTCCTATAAAAAAAATAAAATAATTAAATTTTTCTTTTAATAAAATCATTTTTCTATAATACTGCATATAATCTTTAATATTTAATATTGAGTTTAGGTACCAATAACCATCTAACTTAAAGAATGGCAATGTATTTATTATTATAATCCCCATATTTAAAAGAAAAATAAGTAAGATAATATTATCCGTAGAAAACACTAGAAATATTGATAATACGCCTTGCAATGTTAGTTGTGTTTTAATCCCTGCGGTAATTAAAACTTTTTTAGCTTGTTTATTCATTCCATCAATAAACGGAACACTAGTGAAGAATAATATCATAACAAAATATCTTAAGGTGATACCAAACTTAATATATTTAGGGTTAAAGTAATTATTATAGTAGTAATAATGAGACATCTCGTGTAAGACTACAATACAGAATTGTGAAAAATACATTATTACTATTAAATAAGGTAAGGTGTGAATTTCAACAGTTTTAAATTGAGCAATATCGTCAATTTTCATTGATATTGCAAGAATAGTTATTAATATGGAAAGTATCACTATATAGTTATTTGTTGTTATTTTAGCAAACTTTTGAAATCTATTTATATATTGTGTGTTAACTAAAATATTAATTAAATGAAACTCTAATGGATTGATTTTCTTTCTACCTTCAATAAAATTATATAGTGGACTTTGAGAGTCTATGCAATTATTGGCATTTAAATAATCTATGACCTCTCGATTTGCAATAATAGTTCTATTGTTATAATTATTATAAATAATATATTGTTCTTCACTATTTCTTGGTTGTTCTAGAGTATATTCAATTACTTTGTTATTGATGATAAGTTCTTTAACTATATTCATATTTATTTACTTTCTTCATAATATATTTCAAAGTCTTTTCATATACTTTTATATCAATATTAATATTTGGATATAAGGTTAATCCGGATCCATTTTTTGTTATATGTCTATAAACTATAATACCACTCATTTTCAACAATTTTACCAATGGTTCAATATCTTTTTTATTTACTGGTATAGCTATCATAGAACCAATAATGCGTCCATTTACATTATTTTCCAAACATATTTCTTTGGTTTTCTGCATAATCAAATTTACGTTATTAAGTAAAGAATTGTCATACTTAATATAATAGTTTAAAGTTTCATATATCGAGCTCATTACTAATAAATTTCCATTTTGAGTGGACATATGCTTTATTGTCGTGTTTTCTAAAGAATTACTCAGCGATTCTTTTAATATTAAGGCACCAGCAGGTAATGTTCCATTATTAATTGCTTTGCTTAAACAAATTATATCCGGAGCAACATCAAGTTTATTTATAAAAAATCTGTTTCCTGTTTTATAGAAACCAGTAGCTACTTCGTCAAACACAACAAAAATATCCAAATCATTACACAATTTAATTAATTTGTTGTAAAATTCAGTACTTCTGAAATATATACCTCCGGATCCTATCACTGGCTCAATAAAGAGAGCGTTTATTTTTTCGCTGTATTTTTCAATATTCTTAAATAATTCTATTTCATCGGAATGATTTTCTGGAAAATCAAACAGTATTGTGTTTTTATAATCAACATTTTTTTTAGTATTTAAAGGTTTTGTTAGACCACTTATTGACATATCGCCATAGAAGGTGCCGTGATAGGAGTTAGAAAAACTTGCAATATAATTTTTATTTCCAATAGTATGCATAATTTTCAACGCAGCTTCAATCGATTCAGACCCACTATTGGTAAAGATAACTTTATTTAAATCTGGTGTTTTCATAAAGTCTATCAATTTTTGTGATACTTCATCATATAATTTATGACTATACGATGTCATATCTATATACGGTAAATTATTATCCAAAATATCGGAAAAAGATTTTTTAATATTTTCGTTTAATTCATGATTATATCCAAGAGAAACATTCCATAGACCACTATTTAAATCTACATATTTTTTATTGTTTTTATCAATCAACTTATCTCCAGATCCAGAGTATAGTTCAATGTCATGCAAAGTATCATTTCTCAAAAAGCCATTTAAAAATCCATATTTATTACTCATTATAACTCCCTTCAATCATATAATAGTCCTCTGAAATTTTAGTGTAATATACATTGAATTCTAACTCTTTTAGCTGAACTAATATATCATTTAAGCTATGATTTTGTTTTCTACTTACACCAACTATATTTGTGTCCTTATCAAATAAATTGTAAACAACTTGTCCTCCTGATATAAAGTTTATATAATAAAAAGTCCCGAGTTCATTAACTACTTTTTTAGGTTTTTTGTTAATTATTTTGTCTAAACTCAATAAATCAAAAATTAATTTAAAATTTTTGTTTATTTTTTTTAAGTCAACTAAAAATTTAATGATTTCTTCTATACTAAACAGGGAAATCGTTGTTGCAGGTAATATGAATATATCGGTTTCTTTGTAGATGGCATTTAATTCTTTTACATTCAATATATTATTGTTGACAACAAAACTTTTATACTTGTCTTCCATAGACTCTATCATCATTTTTTCTAACTCAATACCGATAGTATCATATCCATTCTCAATCAACTGTTTTAATATTCTTCCTGATCCAGAAGCTAATTCAACAATTTTTTGATCTTTATTGATTCGTTTTTCATAAAATTCAATATCATTAAAAAATGTTGATTCATTAGTTATAGAATTGTAAAAAGCCACCAACTTGCTGTTGGAATATAAATTTATAATTTTAGTATCTTTATTCGCTCTTTTTTTAATCATGTTATTTACATATTTAAACATTCGATAATAACTCCTCGACTTCTTTTATCAATTCTATTTCTGCATCTGATCTGACATTTTTTTTGACTATTTGTTCAAATAATTCAAGGAATTTTTCATTAACTTCGAAGGTTTTGTTATTGAAGATGTTGTACATATAACATTTGCTTTTATGATTGAATCCTATCCAATTAGAATAGTCATTACTTTTTTGAGATGTATTTACTGGTGGTAAATTATAATAACTAAAATGAGTGACAAATGATAAATCTTCTTTGTGGGCTTCAACAAGTGTATGCATTAAAAAGAATATTCTTATAACGTCGTCATCTATATCATTAATTGTTTGATGCTGATTCAAGGAATTAATAAGTTGATATACATTTGTATTTGTATTCTCAGATAACAATATATTTTTATATTTATCATAATAAATGTTGTTATTATAAATAAACAAAGTTGATAGTTGTTTGTTTTTCAAATATCGACCTATATCTGTATATATCCCCTTATGGAATTTGATATTCCCTGTTTGTATAAAATATAAAATCTTAGATTTCAATTCTGAAATAGTTATTTTTTTGAAATTCATATCTCTTACTTTGGATTTATAATCATCAATTAAAAGAACTTTAGAAAAGAGTTGTATATTTCTATCTCCGAGTTCGTTTTTGTTATCTTCAACAATAATGAGAGAATTAAATCCTAAATTTTCATGTACGCTGATATCTAAATCTTTTATTGAATTTAAATTATCGGTAATGATATGCTTAATATGTAAACTATCAAATTGTGGATAAAAACCTGTATTCATTGACAAATTAGAATTGTTATACAAGTTTGCTATATTCAAATTATCCTTAAATTTTATTTTTTTAAATATAGATTTTGGGTGGAGGGTGTTATATAATATAATATCTACCCCTGTTTTGTCTTTTACATAATTAATGATATTAAGAAATCTATTTGAATAGTTATTACTAATAATAAAAAATTTTTCATAATCTGAAAAATCTATAAAATCTATAAAATCTGAAATAGTTATATTTTCCCACTCTATTTCTTCAGGTATTAAATCAAACTCTTGATTTTGTGTTAGTATTTCCTTTTCCTGATCTGAAAACCTTTCTTTAAAAAAGACATCCTCTTGGATATTTAATTTACAGATACCTATATCCATAATTTCACCTCTCATAAATATTAAGGGAGTGAAACAGAAAAACCAATTTTCAAAAAGGTTTCTATGTCCCACTCCGACAAAATGACTAACATTGAAATATTCGCAATTTCAACGTCCAGCTTCCTAAAAAACATGCAAAACAGACTGGAGAGTATTAAGAAGAAATATGATTTATATTATTAAGTTAATACTGCAGCGAGCCCTGCTGCTGCTCCTACACCACTAAATCCAATTCCTACTCCTACCCAAAAATCTGTACCGTCAGAATTAAGTTCTTTAGTTTGAACCTCTTTAAATTTTAGCATTTTATCATCATTCCTTTTTATTTTTTATAAAAAAATTTGAATGTGTTAGTTTTAAGTTGCTACAAGTTCTATAAAAGTTGACACCACATAGAGTAACGCTGACGCAACTCAAATTAACATTTAATATTTTAGTCTTAACTTTTTGAATTCTATCATTTAATTACCTTTTTTTGAATTTGATTTTAAAACATTAGCAAGTAAGTAGATAGAAATAATACCTAAAACAACACTTAAGACAATAATAATATAAATGTTAGGATTTGAAGATTGATTATAGGTTATTAAACTAATTGATATGATGACCAAAAGAGAACTTAGCAAAGCTAAACTATTTAGTTTCATAAAGTCATTCAACCTCCTTATGTCGCTATTAATAATGCTCCGCCTATAGCAGTTCCAGCGCCAACTATTACGCCTGCTCCCATAGTCCATCCATTATTCAAATTTTTAGTTTGAACTTCTTTGAATTTCAGCATTCTACCCATCCCTCCCTAAATCAAAATATTCTTACAAATATATAATAACATAGATTCCGTTAAAAAGTTGATTCTATTCTAAAAAAGTAACAAAAAATATACTTTTAATATAGTGTGAAATACAAATATTTCATATTTAAATAATGTTAGAAGTTTTTCGAGTTTTATAGTACAATTATATTCAATTACAAGATAAAATAATTAGTATAAAATTTTTTATAGGAGAAAAGTTAATGGAAAATAGGATAAGAGAATTGAGAGTTAGAGAAAATTTAACTCAAGAAAATTTAGCAGAAATATTAAATGTTTCTAGACAATCTATTTCATCTATCGAGAGTAATAAAGTGAACCCTTCTCTTTTAATTGCTATGAGAATTGCAAAGGTATTTTCAAAAAGTGTGGAAGACTTGTTCATTTTTAATAAATAATTTTAAACAAAAGAGAATTGACCTTGGAACAATTTATAGTATACTATGTTTGCTTTTTAAACTAATCGCAAAAAAGCAAACTTCATTTGTTGATACTAGTGTCACTTTACTTGCTATATGAGAATGTTTTAACTATATAAACAATTTGAATAATTGCAAGAATGATTAAAATACTGATGATCAACTTTTGTACAAAACTAGGGACTTTTTTACCTAATTTTAAGCCTAATGGAGCGAAGATAACACTCCCTATTACTAAAAATAATGCGTCTTCAAGAGGAATATATCCTTGTACAAGTTTAATAACAAAGGCACCAATGGAAGAGATAAAAGCAATTATTATGCTATTAGTAACGACTGTATTCATTGATAGTTTGAATAAAACTAAAAATATAGGAATAATAATAAAAGCACCGCCTGCGCCCACAATACCAGAAATAATACCAAGAATAATTTGTAAAATAAATAAAGACCTCTTCAAAAAAACACTCTTTTTTTTAATAAACTGTATCACAATAGTTATCACTTTACAGGTCTAATTTTCATCGTTATAGTCTTTTTAATTCCCGTAAGGGTGCACTTATACGTTCTTTCAGAACGTTATGCTAAAATCGAAATCGACCTCCATCGATTTTTATATCAAATACAAAAGAATCAGTGTCGTAGCACAGATATAAAAATTAATTTCACGATAAAAGAATAATTCTTTAAAAGTCAGCTCGTTTTTACACGGATTGACTTTTTATTTCGTTTAAATTTAAATGCCTTTATTTTGAATTTTAAGGAGGTATTTAGATCATACTTTATTTATATCTGTATTATCTTATTTGTTTCTTAAAACGTAAATATATACTAATTTCATAATCAAAAATTTGAACAAATCCAGTGACTAGTTTTTTAGACACTGCTCATTTACATGCAAATTTAAACATTAGCAAAAAACTGTGCAACCATAACGATTGAACGCTATAGTTCCTGTAGGGGGCAAAAACACATAAAAAAGGGCTTGCTTTTAAACCAACGTTTCAAATCTTTTAAGTAATAATTTTGTTTTCCAAAATTTCAAATTACCGTATGCGAAGGCACTTTTTCTTTGTCGCTTGTATTAATTAAATTGTCATCCTTGGCATCTTCAGTTAAAAAGTAGATGACTTAAACGAATATTTTGATATCTTTTTGATTGCTACAAAATCATTCGCATTATTGATTAAATATATTATATTGTTTCATGTTTTGACGGCGCATATAAAGTGTATGTGTTTCTTCAAGTTCAGTTAAAATTGTTTGCATTAAATAACCTTGCATTGACTTAATTGTTTCCTTTTGGCCTTTAACACCTCTATCATGTATCGCTTTTTTTACTCTTTTTAAAGATATTAATATTTCATCTTCAATGTCCTCTAACATGTAATTCATATCTTCATGTCTTGAATTAAATGATTTTTTTGCTTTAAGAATAACAGTTTTTATAACTTCTAAATCTTTATAATGATAATTCATTAAATAATTAGTTAATTGTTCAGGAAATTCTTGTAGTAATATTTCTTTATAATCTTTATCATTAGATTCTGTTTTATCGACTTCAAGAAGTCGGTTTTTCCGACTTCCTTGCCATTGCTGCTCTCAACAGTGTTTTCTTGCTTTTGAATTTTATAAATATCATCTTCTGTTACTTCTAGTTTAACTAAATAAAGTTTATTTGTCTTATTTAAACCTTGTCTTTCTTGTAGTAGTAATTCGACTTCAATAAGTTCTTTCTTTATTTTAATCACTTTATCTTTTTTACAATTTAATATAGTTTGTAGGTTCTCATTTTTGTAATAAAAATAAATATTACCTGTTTTAGAATCAACCCAACCATTTTTAATTGATAAATCTAAACGATCTCTAAGAATTCCCCATGCCATTTTTGCATCATTGGATAACTTGATATATTTAGGATTTGTAAAAAATACTTTCGGTATTTGATAAAACTTTTCTCTGTATTCCTCATTTATGTTGTAAAGTTCAATTGACATAATAAAAACCTCTTTCCGAATTTTAGTTTGGTAAGAGGTAATAAAACGTTTACATTTTTTGTATTTATTTAATAATCTAGGTGCTTGCACTAAGATATTATTCATTATATAATCTAAGTATCGAAAATTATATAAATAAACAGTTTCTAAACGTTTTATTATCAAACCCCGACTATTACCAGTAGTTGGGGCTTTTTGTTATATTAAGGTTATTATAGCACTTTGAATAAACTTATAAAAGGGAAAATATAGGTTTGTCAAGAGTTTGCAAACCCTTGACAAATACCGTAAACCCTTGATAAAAATGTTGGTGGATTTATATTTTTGTTTGTTAATACCTTTATTATTAAGCGTTATAAGCTTATAATATTTTATTAAGGGTTTATAAATAATTTATAAAGGGTTGATGATGTGAAAAGTGTGAAAAGGTTGAGTGAAGAATTAGGGGTTAGTAAGCAAACGATTTTTAATAATATTAAGCGATTGAATATAGAGACAATAAAACAGGAAAACACTTCGTTTATTAAAGAAGATACCGATATAGAAAAAATCATTCAAAGAGTAAATGAAAATAAAAAGAAATATGGTTTTGAAAGTGCTAATGAAGACAAACAAAAAAAAGAGTCAGATAATATTAATTTTGAATCTAAAAGCGATGCTCAAATAGTAGAAATCCTTAAAAATCAGATTGATACTTTAAATAATCAAATTGAAAAACAAGAAAGTCGTCATGAAACAACAATTGAATTTTACAGAAAAGAGTTGCAAGAAAGATCAAAATTGCTTGAGAATCAGCAAGTTCTGGCATTAGAGAGTAATAAAAAGATTCAAAAATTAGAAAATCAATTAGAAAAAGAAAAACACCTTAATTATCCCTTTGATACAACTACTAATGTTAGACAAAACGTTGGTGCGCAAGAAAAAACATATACTACTAATCCTGTAAATATTAACCGAGATCAGGAAGAAACTAAAGAAACAGAGATTCAATATAAGGATATATCTGGAAGTCAAAGCGACGAAAGTACACAAGGTGAAGAAGCACAAATAGAAGACGTTCCAGCTAATCCAAATGACAATGATAGTGATATAGAAGAAAAGAGTGAAGAAACGGAACCTAAAAAGGGGTTTTGGAGTCGTCTATTTGGTAACTAATTTTAATTAAAAGGGCATGACAAGTTCATAAATTAGCCGTGCCTTTTTATGTGAATCGAACTTCTGATAATCAAAGTTATGTCCAGTTTGTAATTGGAGACGTTCTATGAAAAATAGTTATCAATATCAAAAAGTGATTGAAGAAGTGGTTAAAGAAAAGCCGAATTCTCGTTGGTTGTTTCTTACATTATCAATACGAAATGCAATAGATGGAGATACGTTAGAACAAAGTTTAACACATTTAACTGAGTCGTTTAGAAGATTATTTAAATATAAAAAAATCAGTAAAAATTTAATTGGCTTTATGCATTCAACTGAAGTAACAGTTAATAAAAATGACGGTAGTTATAATCAACATATGCATGTTTTGTTGTGTATTGAAAATGCGTATTTTAGAAAGAAAAAAATTATATTACACAAATAGAATGGGTTGATTTATGGCAAAAAGCATTAAAAGTAAATTATCGACCTGTTGTAAATATTAAAGTGATCAAACCAAATCAAAAAGGAGATAAAGCTATTGAGTCTGCCATCAAGGAGACATCAAAATATTCCGTTAAATCATCTGACTTTTTAACTGATAGCGATGAAAAAAATCAAGAAATTGTCAGTGATCTAGAAAAAGGTTTGTATCGAAAACGTATGTTAAGTTATGGTGGACTGCTTAAACAAAAGCATAAAATTTTAAATTTAGATGATGTTGAAGATAGTAATTTAATTAATACAAGTTACGAAGATAAAACACAGACGAAGAGGAAAAAGCACATTCAATTACAGCAATTTGGAATTTCGAAAAGCAAAATTATTATTTAAGACATTAGTGATAACTGATGTCTTTTTTATTGATTTTTTGTAAAAAAGTACTGTCTTATTTTTGTGACAAATACTGTATGTAGTGTCTCAAAACTGTGGCAAACGCAATATATTGTGTCACAAAAGCGTGACACTACAGCTTTTTATGATATCACTTTAAAATTACTTAAAACCCTTGGAATGTCTGGCTTTGCCAGACCTATCATTTTTGAATGATAGCAAATTCTCCTTATGCTCTTACGGGATTTTTAGAGATAAATTAAAATTTCTAAGTTTTTGATAAAAAAGCCCTGCAGGAATTTGAAAAAAACGGAAAAATTTCAAAGGATTTTATGCTAATTTTTAATTTGCATGTAAATAGGCCAATGTCTAAAAAATAGGAATTGGTTTTGATTAAATTTTAATTTTTGGAATTAGAATATACTTATTTGGCTCATATTTGCGTTTTAAGAGCTTGTATAGATTTTTAAGTATAAAATAATAAGCTCGACCCCTAAAACTTTAAAATACCCCACAAAATTCAAAATAAAGGTATTTTAATTTTTAAATGATATATGTGATAAATTTTTCTAAAAAAGGAGTGGCTTTTTTGATTCCATTAGTTTCTTTTATCGCAATTGCATGTGCTTTGTTTGTGATATTTTATTTGCCTTATGTAGAGAAGAAAAACAAGAAGTAGACGACGCATTTATGCCGAGAAAATTTATTGATGTTCCGAGGCTCAACGTCAATAAAGCAATAAGTTTTAGTAATCTGAAAATAAAAGGGGTTTTTAAAGAATGACGATATTCGTGTATTGGATATTAAAACACATTGCAATTGGTTGTATATTTCAGTCATTATTTTTGAGTAGAAGTAATGAATAAAGCGATTACTTTTAAGACAAATTGTCAATTTCAAATAATTGTTTTGAAATTTCTTTTGCTTGTTTAAGATTTAGTATTTTATGATATTCTTTATTTGGCAAACTATTCAAATAGTTTGCGGCGTTATTTCTACTTGTGAAAAAGTGTATGTAAGGACAGCAATTTTTGTCACAATCTTCTTTTTCACAAACATTTTTGTATGAAATGTAAATATCACTTTTACTGTGATTGACTATTTTATCATCTTTTATTTCTAGCTTAATTTTTTCTTTAGTTAATTCGTCTTCGCTTAAAATTAATATGTTTAAGCCTGTTGTATAATATATACCTATAGCGTCTATTGCACACATTGCAAATAAAGGTTCTTTGCTTTTGTTTGTATAAACAAGTTTATTTGTTTTTTCAGAAGATATAGGATATATACATTTGATTTTGTTATTTTCAGTAGTTATAACTTTTTTGTCTATTAAAGATTTATATTGAGGTATTACATCTATTTTTTTATTAGGGTTTTCACAAAATTTATGTATGATATTAATTCTTAATTTGTTTTCTTTTTGATCTAAATCTTTTGTAAAATTCAATTCTACGCCTCCAATCGTAATTATTTCGATTTAATTATACATGGATTTTTCTTTTTTAGAAACGGAGTTTCTTCTTGCTTGATACTATATAGAAATAACAAGTTATTATAAATAGTATAACGCTATAAAAAGGGAATGCATCTACGAAGATAAGCATAAAGGTTCTGTTGAAAATGAGACGTACATCAAAATAAAAGGAAAATGGAACTATTTATATCGTGCCATTGATGCAGAGGGACATACATTAGATATTTGGTTGCGTAAGCAACGAGATAATCATTCAGCATATGCGTTTATCAAACGTCTCATTAAACAATTTGGTAAACCTCAAAAGGTAGTTACAGATCAGGCACCTTCAACGAAGGTAGCAATGGCTAAAGTAATTAAAGCTTTTAAACTTAAACCTGACTGTCATTGTACATCGAAATATCTGAATAACCTCATTGAGCAAGATCACCGTCATATTAAAGTAAGAAAGACAAGATATCAAAGTATCAATACGGCAAAGAATACTTTAAAAGGTATTGAATGTATTTACGGTCTATATAAAAAGAACCGCAAGTCTCTTCAGATCTGCGGATTTTCGCCATGCCATGAAATTAGCATCATGCTAACAAGTTAACACAAAGTATTATTTTAAAATTGAGATTAGACATTTATTTTTCAACTTTGCTGCAGAACCTAATTTTTTCTCTTTGTAAATAAATGCAAAGAGATACCATAAGGATCTCTTACATAACCATAACCTTCAGTATAGAATTCTGGACTAAATGTTTTCAATACCTCACTGCCTTTTTCTATTAACTGGTCATATACATGTTTAGTTTCTTCTACTTGGTCAAAAGTGAGACAAAGAGATATATTATTACCTTGTGTTATGGGCAAACCTTCAGTGTCATCTGCGATCATAATTTTTATATCTCCAAATTGAAGTACACATTGATCAATTTTATTTAAATCATTTTCGTCAATATTAAGTTGCTTATCTATAGGTCTATCTTTAATACGTTGAATATACAGTGTTTTAGCGCCAAACAGCTCTTCATACAACTTTTTTAAACCCTCTGCATTTTGAGTGATTAAAAAATATGGACTTACTTGAAATTTCATGTTTTTTCCTCCTTAGATTTGTTATAAATAGAGTATATACTTAATTAGTGTCATCTATTGACACTAAAAGGAGAATAATAATGAAAAAATCTGTTAGATTATATAATATGATTGAATATTGTAATGAAAATAGGAACTTCAAATTAAATGATTTAATGTCAGAATTTAATATTTCTCGTAGTACCGCTTTAAGGGATATAAAAGAAATTGAAGCATTAGGAGTACCTTTATATAGTAATCCAGGGAAAAATGGTGGTTATACGATCATAGGTAATCGAGACCAAACGAAAATAGCAATCACAGATGAAGAGTTGAAAGCTTTAGTATTTACACTTTCGAGTATTTCAAATGTGAGTAATCTACCTTTTCAAACAGAATATCAAGAAATATTAAAAAAATTATATAATAACTCGAATAAAAAAGAGTTAATAAACCAATATAATGATCTATTTCAATATTTTAATGAAGATAAGTATCAGTTCAAAAGTTATAAGTTATTTAATGAAATCATTAGATTGATAATTGAGAATAAGTCTTTTGAAACCTGTTATTCACAAAACTATATTAAAGAACAATATAAAGGTATTGGCATTATGTATAAAAATCATCAATGGTATTTTGTTGTAGCTAATATAGAATCAAAGTTAGTGAATCTATTAAATATTTCGAAAATAAAAGAACTATATGAAATGGGAGAGACTCAAGAGTGTAATGATATAACTATGCAGAATTTTCAACAGTTCATGGTTAAAAATGAAACTGCTATTGATATTCTTATTAGAAGCAATGTTATGGGATTGAATATCTTGAAAGGCTACCTGTGGAGTGACTATATGATTGAAAATATTGACGAAGAGACATATTTATTTAAATCAAAAGTGAACGCGAAAGATATAGATTTTATAGCTAAGTTAATTGTCACAGGTGGTGTCAATGTAAAAGTAGAGACCCCTAATAGTTTGAAAAATGCTGTTAAAGTTGAATTAACTAAAATAATAAACATGTATTAATAGTAATATAATCATAATTGTAATAACAAAAAGATGACAACATTAAACAATTTAAATTTATACAAAAAAACATTATCAAATTTAAAATTTGGTAGTGGTAGTGCTACAGCATACATAAGTAGTTATAATTAAATAAAGATGGGTCAATGAAGGTGAATTAAGTGAATAAAAATATTACAGCTCTAAAATCTACTGAAAATACTACATATATGCAGTATACGGTTCATATCGATGATCAAATTATAAATAATATAAAAGAGTGTACCAAAAAGTTTAAAATTTTGCCTATGGAAGATAAAATTCCATTATCACCGTTGTTACAACCAGAATATGCAGGAGAGGTACAAGATTTTATTAGTACATATGAGCAGTTTATGATTAATTTTGGTAAAGTAATATTGGATAGTCAAGGCATAAAAATACAATTTGAAAGTGAATCATTAAGTAGTATTCAACGAGGCATTCAAGAACATTGTTACTTAAATAAGCGAACAAATGACATTGATGTGACTAAAGAATGGTATTTATGCAAATTTTCAAATCGAACATTAGAAGAGGATAAAAATCAATTGTATAATGCTTTAAAGCAACTCATGAATGATTCTAAAAATAAAAAGCAAGCTTTTCAAGAGGTGTTTAAGGTTCATATTGATATTTATCTCTACAATAAAGAAAAATCTGAATATAAGTATCAAGCATCTAGTTATTTCTATCTTGTAAAAGAAAATCCTAAAATAATTTATAAAAAAAGACATTTACAAGAGAAACAAGGGATCAAGGGTACAACTTTCACGAACAAATTAAAATTATTGAACAAAATGTATGGTGTAGATGTTGCAAAATATCAGCCATTTTATAATTCTAATAATCCTGAATATGAAAGAGGTCAATTTGGTGAAAGATACATTTCTCAAAGATCTAACTATGAATTTAATAGACTTCAATATCAAATTATATATATATTATCGAAAATACTTGATAAGCATCCATTACCAAAGTCAGATAATAATTATAAACATATTCCAACTATTGAAAAAGCAATATTAAGAGATGATTCCCATAATTTTTATGAGTATTTTGAAGATATAATGAAAGAAATTATGAATATGGATAATTCTCCCTTACAGGAAAAATTATTGACTGATTTTACATATCAATCCCAATGTAGATGGTACTCTGAAAATAAAAAATTAAAATTGCAACTTGAAAGATTTATGCATAAAGTTTTAGAGAGTAATTATTATGAGGGCAACAAATTATTGAGAATGATGTCTAACGCAATTGAAGAAACAATCAATGAGGCTAAAGAAGATAAGGTTCATTTCAATTTTTTTAAAGATTATTTTTTGACAGACGGTGGGGTGAAGAATTGGGAGCAAATTAGCGAGAAAATTACTGAATTCAATGGTAAAGTTATTAACGATATCCAAAATGAATATAATAAGATACAGTCCAAGAATACAAATCAAAATCAGAAACTAAACTTTGTTTATTTATATCATTGCTTTGAGTTTAGTAATAACATAGTAAAAGCAAAAGATAATGAAAGTAAAAATTATATCTTGTTTTTTATAGATAAATATAAAATAAAGACACCATTTTTGGATCAATTATTAATAAATTGTTTGAATCAAGAAATAGATCAGGAAAGTATTAACTACAATATGCAAACAATGTTTGAAAAAGAAAGATATGATAGAAGTAGTATCATTGAAAAATTAGTAGCAACAAGAAAATTTAAGTATGAAAAAGATGATTCAGATTTATTCAAACAACTTTTCAATGATGTTGAAAATTCAATAGACAGATTAGGTATTTACTTACTAAATAATGGTATAAATTCGAATGATGAAAATGCAAGATACTATAGATCGTTTTTAAAGGAACTTAGTAGAATAAAAAGTAAATTAACGCCATTTTCTCTTGAAATAAGTAAGTCTAGCGGAAGAGAGCAACATTATCCTGATGATGCTGTTGATGATAAAGATGAGAGAAGAAAAAATAAAGAAGAAACATATCATGCTTTTGATGATAAAAGCGATATTGACTACAAATTAAAGAATAAAATAAGTGATTATATCGATAATTTATTGTCAGTTAAAATTAGGAATAATTTGTATGATATTAGTCCAAATACAAAAAGCAATAATTATAATGAGCCAACTCAAAAATGAGTTGGCTCTTTTGTTGTAATTTTACGCTTCCATTATGAAAATGAATGTGATGGAAGCAATTATGTAATTAATTAGAGTCATATATATTATAGATACAACGTTGTGATGTTCACACGATAATTAGCCCGGGAGATTGTTGTGTAATAACTTATAGAAGGAGCAAAACACTATGTATCAAACAAATACACGTGATTTAATTACAAAATTGCCTCAAAGCAATAAAACAGAACACTTTTTAATGAACAAATTTTCAAATCAAGATAAAGTTCAGCAGCTACAAAGACAAATTAGCCAACAGCTAGATCAACAATATAATGAGCTTTTGTCTAATGAAAAAGCTAAGCTAGACCAATATGTGGAAGTACACCATAATTTAGAACCATTAAAGAAAGAGATTGAATCAGAATCTATTAACCTTGATACCGATAAATTACCTGATATCAAAGCGACAATGCTTGAAAAGGCTAAGAACGATGAACATTCTGATAAAATCGAACACCTATTTGATAGATTAGATCAGTCATTAAATGGTACGAATCGATTATATACGCAATTATCGTTGATTGGCACACGAACACATCGGATAACAACGAAAAGATTTAATGTTCAAGGCTTACCTAAATTAGTCCAACAAACGATTTTACCTTCGCAATTTAAAAAGGTTTATACAATAGATTTTAAGTCATTCGAACCATCAGTTGCTGCGTATATGACACAAGACGAACAACTGATTGACTACTTGAATCTTGAAGAAGGGTTATACGATGCATTACTGAGAGACTTATCTTTGTCAAAAGAGAAGCGCGTGAGTGTGAAACGTGCATTTATAGGGTCATTTCTTTTTGGCGGTCGTTATAGTAGCTCTAAATTCAAAATCAATCAAGAGGTTAGTGAAATTAACTGGCTACAAGTAATGAGCAAATTCAAGAAGATCATTGAATTTAAAGAGCAAGTCGAAAAATATAAAACAATGCCTACGCCTTACGGCATTGAACATGATATGAGCGCATTTCAAGGTAGTAGTATTATGGCAATTTACGTACAAACGGTAGCGAGCTATATTTTCAAGCACATTTTGTTGGAAGTGTACAAAGCACAGTGCGAACAAAAAACGTTCAAGATTATAGTGCCGATACACGATGCGATTATGATTGAATGTAATGATAAGGAGATTGCACAAAGTGTAGCACAGCTCATGAAAGATACAGCTAATCGACTGTTTAATGGTGAATTTGCACATGTGACAGTGGAAGCTTTAGGAGGTATAGACAATGAATAATGATAGAGGAAAAAGTCTTCAAATTCCCCAAAGTACATCGTTAAAAGAAGGATCTATATACGTTGCTACATTACATTCTGTGACTGAGACAGATTACTCAGGCGACATAAAACATCAATTTACGTATGAAATAGAGATAGATCAACAAATATTCTATGTGAACCGTAGTGTTGTGGTCAATGTGACACATCAACAATTATCAATTAATGACTGGCTCGAACGTCATAGTAACTATAGCGCAAGTCATGAAAACTATGAGCCTTATATTGATCAGAAACATTTAATTCTATTAGGTCAATATAACGGTAACTATTATGTACAAGATGTAGCATCGTTAGATGCGTTTGGAGGCGTATTATCATGAATCATATATTACAAATGTTATCTAAGCTATTAAGTGTGGCTAAGGAGGCAATCGACCGTCAAGGTCTGATTGCTATCCTAATTATTCCTGTTAATAATGACGATGAAATAGAAGAAACGGCTCAAGGTGAAACCGTGTATAACGAACTTATCGATCAGTTACGACTTAATATCCCAAAAGATACGGATTATCGACCTAACATCTATAGTTATTTTGGTATTAAGAAGAATCCTAATGACACCGTACTCATGGAAATGATGATAAAGGTTTTTCATATCAAACGCTTTAATTCAGAACTGTTTGTTTTCAAAGCTAACGGGTGGCAAAAGATAAATGGAGATGAATTACAAGGGTTGATATCTAAAATGATACAAGTATTGCTTGTAGATTATAAGCCTTCACTAAGCACTCTAAAAAATGTCGTAGATGGATTGCAAAAATCAACAGATGTAGAAGAACTTGTTGAAAATGAGCACTATATTGGTTGTGGTGAAAATATGTTCGATCTTAATACGTTTCAAGTCGTTAAAAATTCAATCGATATCTTTCCTAAAACACGATTGAATTTATCATTAAGTACAAATGATGTAATTACTGATAAGATACCGCCTTATTTTAAGCAATATATGTTACAACTTGCGAATTATGACGATGATTTACAATACTTTCTTTTCCAACATACAGCAGTATTACTTACAGCTGATACTAAATACCGTAGAGGTCTCATTTTGTATGGTGGAGCTAAGAATGGTAAATCTGTATATATTGAACTAGTTAAATCATTTTTCTATAGTAAAGATATTGTGTCTAAGCCACTTAATGAGCTTGAAGGTCGTTTTGACAAAGAAAGTTTAATTGACAAAAGTCTAATGGCAAGTCATGAAATTGGGCAATCTAAGATTCAAGAAAAGATTGTAAATGACTTCAAAAAGTTATTATCTGTAGAATCAATGCATGTTGATCGTAAAGGAAAAACTCAAGTGGAAGTCATTTTGGATTTGAAACTTATTTTTAGTACAAATGCGATACTTAATTTTCCTCCTGAACATGCGAAAGCTTTGGAGCGTCGAATTAATATTATTCCATGTGAGTATTATGTTGAAAAAGCGGACACTTCATTAATTGATAAGCTCCAGAGTGAGAAGAAAGAAATCTTTCTTTACTTGATGTATGTGTATCAACAGATTGTAAAAGCAGATACCGAGTACCTTGAAAATAGCCGTGTCACTGAAATTACTCACGATTGGTTAAATTTTGGATATGAATTTGTTTCTAGCAGGTCCGTAAGTATTGCAAATCAGAAAGCATGTATTAATTTACTCAGAAAACTTATAGAAATCAAATCAGGATCACGAATCAAAGTATCCGAGTTAAATAAAGTTATTAATGAAGAAATAAAGGTGAGTTCTCAGGTTATTAAACAGTTAATTCAAGCAAACTTTGATACTCAAACCAAACTATACAATGGCTACGATTATTGGATTGATTTAGGTTGGAAAGAAGCCGATAAAAAAGAGATTCATGATATTTCGAAAAAAGATAATATTATTTCATTAGATAAAAATGAAAATATAACAGACGATGAGACATTAGATGAAGAGAATTTGGACTTTGATTGGGAGGACTTTGACGATGAATAATGAACAAATTGAAGCATTTGTAGAAGTGCTTGTGCCTATCATAGAAGAACGTATCAATAAAGGTAAGTAATCTAATTACGTACTACAGGCAGTTGCCTGTAGTACTCATATAATTAAGTGGTAAAAGTGATAAAAATGAAACGAAATTATAAATATATATTATCCATATGATGTTACAAGACCGATGGTCTGTAGCAATAATCTAATAAAAGGAGCGGTATGATATGAAGGGTAAAATTGCACTTTATTCACGCGTTAGTACGTCTGAGCAGTCAGAACATGGTTATTCTGTAAAGGAGCAGGAACAAGTACTCATCAAAGAAGTTGTGAAAAATTTCCCAGGTTATGACTATGAAACTTATATCGATTCTGGTATATCAGGTAAAAATATTGAAGGTCGACCAGCAATGAAACGTCTATTACAAGATGTTAAGGATAATAAAATCGAAATGGTGTTAAGTTGGAAATTGAATCGTATCTCACGATCAATGAGAGACGTGTTTAATATTATTCATGAATTCAAAGAACATGACGTAGGGTATAAATCGATTTCTGAGAATATTGATACATCCAATGCTTCTGGAGAAGTACTCGTTACAATGTTTGGGTTAATAGGATCTATAGAACGCCAGACTTTGATTTCGAATGTGAAACTTTCTATGAATGCTAAGGCAAGGAGCGGAGAGGCAATCACCGGTCGTGTTTTAGGCTACAAATTATCACTTAATCCATTGACACAGAAAAATGATTTAGTTATTGATGAAAATGAAGCTCATATTGTACGTGAAATTTTCGATTTATATTTGAATCATAATAAAGGCCTCAAAGCCATTACAACCGTACTTAATCAAAAGGGGTATCGTACTATTAATCAAAAGCCATTTTCAGTGTATGGTGTTAAATACATTTTGAATAATCCAGTCTATAAAGGCTATGTCAGATTCAATAACCATCAAAATTGGGCTGTTCAGCGAAGAAGTGGTAAAAGTGATAAAAATGATGTGATATTGGTCAAAGGTAAGCATGAAGCCATTATAAGTGAAGATGTATTTGATCAAGTTCATGAGAAACTAGCTTCTAAAAGTTTTAAACCGGGTAGACCTATTGGTGGAGATTTCTACTTACGTGGCCTTATTAAATGCCCAGAATGCGGAAATAATATGGTATGTCGACGGACGTATTATAAAACGAAAAAGTCCAAAGAACGGACAATCAAGCGGTATTACATTTGTTCCTTATTCAATCGTTCAGGGAGTTCTGCATGTCACAGTAATTCCATCAATGCTGAAGTCGTCGAGCGTGTAATTAATGTTCATTTGAATCGTATTCTGTCTCAACCAGATATTATCAAGCAGATTGCGTCAAATGTGATCGAAGAACTGAAACAAAAGCATAGTAACCAAACAGAAATTAAATATGACATTGATAGTTTAGAAAAACAAAAAGCTAAGCTTAAAAGACAACAAGAACGATTGTTAGAATTGTTCTTAGATGATCAAATGGATAGCGGAATGTTAAAAGCTAAACAAAGTGAAATGAATCAACAGTTGGAAGTATTAGACCAACAAATTAAAGAAGCAAAACAAGCAAATCAATCACAGGATGAAATACCTAATTTTGATAAATTAAAAGGACGACTCATTTTGATGATAACACGATTCAGCGTGTACTTAAGAAAGGCTACACCCGAAGCTAAAAATCAACTCATGAAAATGTTAATTGATTCAATTGAAATTACGACAGATAAACAAGTAAAACTTGTAAGGTATAAAATTGACGAAAGTCTTATCCCTCAATCTTTGAAAAAAGATTGGGGGTCTTTTTTTATGCCCAAATTTCAATTTGAAATATATGGTCAAAATGATTATTTCATCGACCAAATTACCACTTTTACCACTTAGTTATTAGTGACAAAAGTGAGTGAAATGAAATAAAAATCAAATATATATTATCAAAATGATGTATCACATGCATACATCAATCAAACACATTAGGAGGTCATAATGATGACATTAGAACAACAACTCAAACACTATATAACTAACTTATTCAATCTGCCAAAGGATGAAAAATGGGAATGTGAATCCATCGAAGAAGCCGCTGATGATATTCTACCTGAACAACACGTAAGACTTGGTCCACTTAGTAATAAAATACTTCAGACTAATACCTACTACTCATACACACTTCACAAAAGTAATATCTATCCCTTCATCCTCTACTATCAGAAACAACTCATAGCCATCGGTTATATTGATGAAAACCACGATAAGGATTTCTTGTATCTACACAACACTATCATGCCCCTTTTGGATCAACGATACTTACTAACAGGAGGACAATAAAATGCATAAATATATCAAACTAACACAATTAGTCATTACAATACTAAGTGAAATCATCATTTGGATGAAAGAGTCAGAACGAAAGGAAGTCTCTTATGAATAGATATATTACTCAAGGTATTGCCAATAACTTACCTATCATCTTACAACAACAATTATGGAAAATAGTAGCACAACGTGAAAACGAACAGTCCAAGGAACTAGAAGCAATAGATTACTTTCATATCTTCCAGTTCAACATGCATAATGATCAATTATATATCAAACACAAACAAGAACGTCCTGAGTACATCAAAACACATAAAGCTAATTATTCAAAAGCTATCAATATAAATAAGGTCTATATTATCCGAGAAGATGATGTAGACCTTTCTTATTACGTCATGTTACTACCGGAAGAATACTAGAGGAGTGAAAATTTCATGAAAACAATCAAAAGTACATTAGAAACCGAAGCCATTTTCAGTGATGACCAACAACATCGCTATCTACTTAAGAAAACATGGAATAGTGAAAAACAAAAGATCACAATCATCACAATGTATCCAAATTATACAGGCCTTCTTCGTATAGATTTAACTACCCAATTGATAATGAACAAAGTTTCAGAAATGGATACATTTGGTTCCATCAATTTTGTGAATCTATACTCTAATATTACAACCCCTATCAATCTCAAACATTTAGAAAACGCCTATGATAATCATACAGATATTCAAATTATGAAAGCCGTGAAAGAGTCAGATGAAGTGATACTAGCTTGGGGTGCTTACGCTAAAAAGCCCGTTGTTGAATCACGCGTCAATGAAGTATTAGAGATGTTGAAACCACATAAGAAAAAAGTGAAACGACTCATGAACCCCGCAACCAATGAAATCATGCATCCCCTTAATCCGAAAGCGAGACAGAAATGGACTTTGAAAGCATAACCTATATATGGAGGTAAACGATGAAGGAAATCAATATTGTTTCACTACAAATGATAAAAACAGATACATTAAGTTATCTAAAAAATCGTATTTCAAACCCTGAGGATGCGGCAGAAATCTTGCGTTCATTCATTGGAAACAGTGACCGAGAACATCTCATTCTCATATGTATGAACAGTAAAAATGAACCTACACATATTCAAACACTATCGATTGGATCTATTAACCAAACAGTGATTCACCCTAGAGAAATATTCAAAACAGCGATACTCAGTAACGCAAATAGTATAATGCTCGGTCATAATCATCCAAGTGGGGATATAACCCCCTCTCCTGAAGATATCAATGTAACCAAACGGTTAATGCTCATCAGTGAAATGATGGGCATTTTATTTTATGATCATATTATTTTTTCAGATAGTAACACCTATTCCATTAGACAACATGATTTAGAAGTAGAGGTATAGCCGTATTTTGTCACTACCGTTATTTCTTCACTTATCAATATTTATAAAATCCCTTTATAACAACATTTTCAACTGAAAAATATTTTTTACAACTTTTATTAAATATACGTAGGATTGACTTATTGTGACAAACCCATTTTGTAATATATAACTTAAAGGAGGTGACATATTGGATCGTGCATTTCGAATACTTACGATATACAATCGTTTACTACAAAATAAATCCGTCAACAAGCAATCACTCACATTAGAACTCGATACAAGTCCTCGGACGATACAAAGAGATATCGACGATATAAGAAACTTCTTATATGAAAGTAAATCATGGATAAGCGCACCTAAAGAAATTACGTACGATTATAAATCAGAAAGTTATAAGCTCGAACAAAATAAAAGTGAAAATATGTATTTTATGTATGATATTTTGACTGCTTTATACCGGTTCTGTTGCAAAGTAAAAAAATATAGCTAACCACTAATTTATCATGTCAGTGTTCGCTTAACTTGCTAGCATGATGCTAATTTCGTGGCATGGGGAAAATCCGTAGATCTGAAGAGACCTGCGGTTCTTTTTATATAGAGCGTAAATACATTCAATACCTTTTAAAGTATTCTTTGCCGTATTGATACTTTGATATCTTGTCTTTCTTACTTTAATATGACGGTGATCTTGCTCAATGAGGTTATTCAGATATTTCGATGTACAATGACAGTCAGGTTTAAGTTTAAAAGCTTTAATTACTTTAGCCATTGCTACCTTCGTTGAAGGTGCCTGATCTGTAACTACCTTTTGAGGTTTACCAAATTGTTTAATGAGACGTTTGATAAACGCATATGCTGAATGATTATCTCGTTGCTTACGCAACCAAATATCTAATGTATGTCCCTCTGCATCAATGGCACGATATAAATAGCTCCATTTTCCTTTTATTTTGATGTACGTCTCATCAATACGCCATTTGTAATAAGCTTTTTTATGCTTTTTCTTCCAAATTTGATATAAAATTGGGGCATATTCTTGAACCCAACGGTAGACCGTTGAATGATGAACGTTTACACCACGTTCCCTTAATATTTCAGATATATCACGATAACTCAATGCATATCTTAGATAGTAGCCAACGGCTACAGTGATAACATCCTTGTTAAATTGTTTATATCTGAAATAGTTCATACAGAAGGCTCCTTTTTGTTAAAATTATACTATAAATTCAACTTTGCAACAGAACCGTCTTAGCCCTGAAATGATGGGAGCCGAGGACTGGGAATACTACACGGATCATGATTATATGAATAAATTTGGCCAAACATTATCTCCAAAAGAGGTTAATCCTAGCGACTATCAAGCCATTTACTTTGCAGGTGGACATGGTGCGATTTGGGATTTAAGAAATAACAAAGAACTAAACGACATTGCGCTAAGTATTTACAATAACCAAGGCGTTCTCTCTTCTGTATGTCATGGTGCGGCTGGTCTACTCGATATTAAAGAAAATGGCGATTATCTCGTTCGTCATAAAGATGTGACTGGTTTTACAAATAGTGAAGAACAAGCAAATGGTACAACTGAATACATGCCATATTTATTAGAAGACGAATTTATTAGTAACGGTGCACATTTTAAAAAAGAGGCTGACTGGAGTAATTTTGCAGTCGTAGATGGTCGCATTGTCACTGGTCAAAATCCCCAATCAGGACATGCAGTTGCTGAAAATGCTTTAAAAATCTTAGCTAATCAATAATTTTATAAAGGAGCGATACACATGAAATCATTAATTATCGGTGCTAATGGTGGCGTCGGTCAACATCTCGTACGTAAACTGAAAGCAAGAGATGTTGATTTTACTGCCGGTGTTAGGAAAGAAGAACAAGTTGAAGCTTTAAAAGCAGATGGTATCGATGCAACTTACATTGATGTCGCAAAACAATCTATTGATGAATTAATAGAATTATTTAAATCGTATGATCAAATCCTTTTTTCCGTCGGTTCTGGTGGGAGCACAGGTGACGATCAAACAATCATTGTAGATTTAGACGGTGCAGTGAAAGCAATTAAAGCAAGTGAACAGATCGATCATCAACACTTTATTATGGTATCAACGTACGACTCACGCCGAGAAGCGTTTGATGCGTCAGGCGACTTGAAACCATACACCATTGCTAAACATTATGCGGATGACTACTTAAGACATGCAAATTTAAAATATACCATCGTGCATCCAGGCGCTTTAACAAACGAACATGAAACGCAACAATTCAATATGAGTGCGCAATTTGAAAATGTACAAAATCCGTCTATTACAAGAGAAGATGTAGCAGAAGTGCTTGTTTCTGTATTAACTGATGAAGTATTACAAGGTCACGAATTCCAAATCATCAATGGTGATTTGTCATTATTAGATGCAACGACTAAATATCTGGAGGAATAATAAATGAATAATCAACAAGTTGTACTTGCAAAACGACCACAAAGTATCCCTCAAGACGATGTATTTAGATTTGAAACAATAGAAACTCGAGAACCACATGCAGGTGAGGTTCAAGTAGAATCCATTTATGTATCTGTAGATCCTTACATGAGAGGCAGAATGAATGATACAAAAAGTTATGTTCAACCTTTCCAAGTGAATGAGCCATTACAAGGTCATATTGTTGGAAAAGTCACACAATCGAACGATGAACGTCTATCTGTCGGCGATTATGTCACAGGCATATTACCATGGAAAAAGATAAATACAGTGAATGGAGACGATGTGACCCCTGTGCCATCAAAAGATGTACCATTACATTTATATTTGAGTGTTTTAGGCATGCCGGGAATGACAGCCTATACAGGATTGCTTCAAATTGGTCAGCCACAATCTGGCGAGACGGTTGTCGTGTCAGCTGCATCAGGTGCAGTAGGCTCTGTCGTAGGACAAATTGCTAAGATTAAAGGCGCAAAAGTTGTCGGTATTGCTGGTGGTAAGCAGAAAACAACATATTTAACAGATGAATTAGGATTTGATGCGGCCATTGACTATAAACAAGATGATTTCGCACAGCAACTCGAAGCGGCTGTACCAGATGGTATTGATGTGTATTTTGAAAATGTTGGCGGCGCAATTTCTGATGAAGTGTTTAAATACTTAAATCGATTTGCACGCGTTCCGGTATGTGGTGCAATTTCAGCATATAATAATGAAAAAGACGATATTGGACCACGTATCCAAGGAACGTTGATTAAAAATCAAGCATTGATGCAAGGTTTTGTAGTAGCACAATTCGCTGATCATTTTAAAGAAGCAAGCGAACAACTCGCACAATGGGTGTCTGAAGGTAAAATTAAATTTGAAGTGACGATAGATGAAGGTTTTGACAATTTACCTTCTGCATTTAGAAAGTTATTCACAGGAGAGAATTTTGGTAAACAAGTTGTCAAAGTCGCTGAAGAATAGAGAAGACTATGAAAAATATCATCGTAAGATTCATATTTAGTTTACTGTTTTATAAAAGTGGTGTTTCACACTTTAAAAATAAAGATATGTTTTTAAAAATCGTGCCGTCCTATTTACCTTTCAAACACGCAATAGTTAAGTGTTCGGGCATATTAGAATTTATAATTGTTTTTTATGTACTCGGTGCTAAAAATAGATCACGCGTAAGAAAAGTAGTACAAGGATTCCTTTGGCTCGTATTTCCTGCAAATATTTACGCTGCACGTAAGAACATCTCTTATAAAGATGAAAGAGATAGAACAGATAGTGTTAAGCAGCATGTCATTCGTTTACCATTACAATTTGTCATGGTCGCACTTGCGAAACTATTATAAGACTTATCATAGCCACGCCTGGAACATTACTTTTGTTCCAGGCGATTTTTTAATATTTACACTTAAAATCGACGTATATCAAATGATTCTCTTGACAACGCTTATGTGCTCTTTGTTTAAATAAGCTCATATCAGACATTTACTTTTCAATTTTTCTATAGTGATAAGCTTCTAAATTAAGAAAAGCATAAGTTAATTTGCGTGTATGAGTGTAAGAATAAATAAAATAATTATATTTTCATATAATTATTATGTGGCATTGTACCATTAATGTAATAATGTGGCCTGTAAGACAAATATGAGGAAGGTTCTATAAGGTGCTTCTTATTATTGAAATTGTTAAAAAAACAAAATGCAATGAACTGACAAATTAAAATCGCTTTAAGTCGTATTCTCAAAGAATCTATAAATCACTCGTATATACATAGCCCCTTACTATCAGTTAAAGTGTCACTTTTCGGTTCTAATATTTATTATTCATAAGATATGCAATATATGATACAATTCATTCAAATGTATATTTGAATGAGGTGCTCTATGGTTCAGACTATTATAACTGCGGCAATACTTTATATTGCAACTGCGGTAGATTTATTAGTGATTTTATTAATATTTTTTGCTAGAGCAAAGACTAGAAAAGAATATAGGGATATTTATATAGGTCAATATCTAGGATCGATGATCCTCATATTAGTCAGTTTATTTTTAGCTTTTGTGTTAAATTATGTTCCAGAGAAATGGATATTAGGTTTATTAGGTTTGATCCCCATCTACTTAGGTATAAAAGTTGCTATTTATGATGATTGTGAAGGTGAAAAAAGAGCAAAAAAAGAATTAAACGAAAAAGGTTTGTCCAAATTAGTAGGGACTGTTTCTTTAGTGACAATTGCAAGTTGCGGTGCAGATAATATTGGTTTATTTGTCCCTTATTTTGTAGCATTGGATATTATTGAATTACTGACTACCTTAATTGTATTTTTAGTTTTAATTTTCTTTTTAGTATTCACAGCACAAAAACTAGCTAGAATTCCTGGTGTGGGTGAAATTGTTGAGAAATTCAGTCGTTGGATTATGGCTGTTATTTACATAGCATTGGGCTTATTTATTATTATTGAAAATGAAACCATACAAACGATATTAGGATTTATATTATAAATTAAGGTGTGACTTAATATGAGTAACAATAAAATTTGTGACGTCATTTGTGTTCATGAGGAAAAAGTGAATTATGCTTTAAGATTTTTAAAAGAAGAAAAAACTCAACGGCTTATCAATACATTATTAAAGATAAGTGATGAGAATAAGCTGAAAATTATATTAGCTCTAATTAAAGAGAAAGAATTATGTGTTTGCGACTTATCTATAACATTAGGTTTGAGTATAGCTTCAACATCACATCATTTGAGAGCGCTGTATAAAAGAGACGTGCTGAATTTTTACAAGGATGGGAAAATGGTATACTATTATATCAAAGATATAGAAATGAAATCATTATTAATAAAATGTATGACTTAAATATAAAGAAACGCTCACATTAAACGAGCGTTTCTTTGAATTCTTGTATTCTTTTTCCAATTTCATCTCTAACACGTTGAAATTCTGGCCATTCTTTTCCTGCTGGATCATCAAAGCCCCAGTGTTCTTTTTTAACATTAGGTGGTAATATAGGGCAATTATCGTCTGCATCACTACATAATGTTACGACCAAATCTGACTGTTCTAAGATATCACTATCAATCAAATCTGATGTATGGTTTGAGATATCAATATCCACTTCTTTCATAGCTTCTATTGCTTTAGGATTAACACCATGCGTTTCTATACCAGCAGAATAGACATTCCAATCTTCACCCAATATTTCCTTTCCCCAACCTTCAGCCATTTGGCTACGACAAGAGTTACCAGTACATATAAAATAAATTGTTTTCTTATCCATAATTAAAGCCTCTTTTCTTAAAATATGATTAGTGTAAGGTATAAACCTAAGAGTGTTACAAATAGGACTGGAATAGTAATGATAATTCCAGTTTTAAAGTATGTTTCCCACGAAATCTTCACACCTTTTTGTGTTAAGACATGTAGCCACAATAATGTTGCTAAAGAACCAATTGGCGTAATTTTAGGTCCTAAATCAGAACCTATGACATTCGCATAAATCATACCTTCTTTTAATATACCTGTAGCACTAGATTGACCAATCGCTATTGCGTCTATTAAAACAGTAGGCATATTATTCATAATTGATGATAAAAAAGCTGAAATAAAGCCCATGCCCATAATACTGCTGAATAATCCATGGCTTGAAATATTGGATAATACATCAGCTAAAATTGTTGTGATTCCTACGTTTTTTAAACCAAATACAACTAAGTACATACCAATAGAAAATAGAACGATATTCCATGGCGCACCTTTAATCACTTGTTTTGTATGAACTGCTTTTGATTTATGAGCTAATATTACAAAGATAAAAGCAATAATACCAGCAATAATTGATACAGGAATTTGGATAAACTCGCTAACAAGATATCCAACGAGTAGTACTGCTAATACTATCCATGAAAGCTTAAATAACTTAGAATCTTTAATTACACTTTTAGGATCTGATAGATTTTCTGTATCGAACGTTTTAGGTATGGATTTTCTGAAATATAGCCATAATACAACAATACTTGCAAGTAAAGAGAATAGATTGGGAATCATCATGCGACTTACATATTCAATAAATCCAATATGGAAGTAGTCAGCAGAAACGATATTAACCAAATTACTTACAATTAGTGGAAGAGACGTAGTATCTGCAATGAATCCACTTGCAATGATAAAAGGAAAAATGACTTTTTGATTAAACCCAAGATTTCTTACCATAGCGAGCACGATTGGAGTGAGAATTAATGCAGCTCCATCATTCGCAAAGAAAGCTGCTACAATAGCGCCTAACAACATAATGTAGACAAACATCTTAAAGCCATGACCATTTGAAGCTCTGACCATATGTATAGCTGCCCATTCGAAAAATCCAATTTCATCTAAAATTAATGAAATGAGTATAACAGCGACAAAGGTTAACGTCGCATTCCAAACAATGCCTGTAACTTCAATAACATCCGAGAGACTAACAACGCCTGTAATAATGGCGATGATAGCACCAATCAATGCTGTAATACCAATATCTAACCCCTTAGGTTGCCAAATAACAAACATGAGAGTTAAAAGAAAAATAATAATCGCTAGAATAGTCATTATGTACATTCACCTGTCTTTATCTTTTTACACATACATTGTTGAGTAGGAGAGCTAATATAAGTTAATTCATTGTTGATTGAATCTAAGGACTTATGATTAAGTCGGTACATGTGCTTAGTACCGTCTTTTCGTGTAGATACTAATTCATTATCTACTAGAATTTTCATATGATGACTTAATGTAGGTTGTGAAAATTGAAAATACGCTAATAAATCACAAGCACATAATTCACCGCAAGATAATAAGTCTAATATTTCTAATCGACTTGGATCCGATAAAATTTTTAATTGTAATGATAGTTCCTTATAAGACATATGGATGTCATCCCTCCTTTATTATAGATTATCATCTATATAGACAAATATCTATATAGATGATACTTTTTGCAATAATACATTTAATTAAAACCTTGTTTTAAACATCGATGACAAGGTCTAATGTAGGACGTGGAGACATCATTTTCGGAATGATATAAATAAATCCATAAATGGAGATAAATCGAAAATATTTATACCCCTAGGGGGTATGTGTTATAGTATAAGTATAGCTAATATAATATTTTCATAAATAGGAGGGGTTAATTTGAATAATAATGGTGAAGAGCATAATCATCAAAATCACATGAATCATTCCAATCACATGCATCATGATAACCATGCCTCACATCATCATAGTGGCCATGCACATCATCATAGTGGCCATGCACATCATCATGGAAATTTTAAAGTTAAGTTTTTTGTTTCATTAATTTTTGCAATACCTATCATTCTTTTATCGCCAATGATGGGTGTTAACTTACCTTTTCAATTCACATTTCCAGGTTCTGAATGGGTAGTGTTAATATTAAGTACAATTTTATTCTTTTATGGTGGTAAACCGTTCTTGTCTGGTGGTAAAGATGAAATTGCTACAAAAAAACCAGGCATGATGACCTTAGTTGCCCTAGGTATTTCAGTAGCTTATATTTATAGCTTGTATGCTTTTTATATGAATAACTTTAGTAGTGCAACTGGTCATACAATGGACTTTTTTTGGGAATTAGCAACCTTAATTTTAATTATGCTATTAGGACATTGGATAGAAATGAATGCTGTCGGAAATGCTGGAGATGCTTTAAAGAAAATGGCAGAACTGTTACCTAATAGTGCTATTAAAGTTATGGATAATGGCCAACGCGAAGAAGTTAAAATATCAGACATCATGACTGATGATATCGTCGAAGTAAAAGCCGGAGAAAGCATTCCGACAGATGGTATTATCGTTCAAGGACAAACATCTATAGATGAATCCCTAGTCACTGGAGAATCTAAAAAAGTACAAAAAAATCAAAATGACAACGTCATCGGGGGTTCTATTAATGGGTCTGGAACAATACAAGTCAAGGTTACAGCTGTGGGAGAAGATGGATATCTTTCTCAAGTTATGGGACTTGTTAATCAAGCACAAAATGATAAATCTAGTGCTGAATTGTTATCTGATAAAGTAGCGGGTTATTTATTCTACTTTGCTGTAAGTGTTGGCGTGATTTCTTTAATTGTCTGGATGCTCATTCAAAATGATGTTGATTTTGCATTAGAACGTCTTGTAACTGTGTTAGTCATTGCTTGTCCACATGCTTTAGGCTTGGCAATACCTTTAGTCACTGCACGTTCTACTTCAATTGGTGCACATAATGGTTTAATTATTAAAAATAGAGAGTCTGTAGAAATAGCTCAACATATCGATTATGTAATGATGGATAAAACTGGTACTTTAACTGAGGGTAACTTTTCTGTGAATCATTATGAGAGCTTTAAAAATGATTTGAGTAATGATACAATATTAAGCCTTTTCGCCTCATTAGAAAGTCAATCTAATCACCCATTAGCTATAAGTATTGTTGATTTTGCGAAAAGTAAAAATGTTTCATTTACTAATCCACAAGACGTTAATAATATTCCAGGTGTCGGATTAGAAGGTCTAATTGATAATAAAACATATAAAATAACAAATGTCTCTTATCTTGATAAACATAAACTTAATTATGACGATGACTTATTTACTAAATTAGCTCAACAAGGTAATTCAATCAGCTATTTAATTGAGGATCAACAAGTCATTGGCATGATTGCTCAAGGAGATCAAATTAAAGAAAGCTCAAAACAAATGGTAGCTGATTTACTATCAAGAAATATTACACCAGTCATGCTTACAGGTGACAATAATGAAGTGGCACACGCTGTCGCAAAAGAATTAGGTATTAGTGATGTCCACGCACAACTCATGCCAGAAGATAAGGAAAGCATTATAAAAGATTATCAAAGTGACGGTAATAAAGTCATGATGGTCGGAGACGGTATCAACGATGCGCCGAGTCTTATAAGAGCCGATATTGGTATAGCAATTGGTGCAGGCACAGATGTTGCAGTAGATTCAGGTGATATCATACTTGTTAAAAGTAATCCATCAGATATTATTCATTTCTTGACCCTTTCAAATAATACTATGAGAAAAATGGTGCAAAACTTATGGTGGGGTGCAGGTTATAATATTGTTGCTGTACCTTTAGCAGCTGGTATTTTAGCATTTATCGGCTTGATTTTATCACCTGCAATAGGTGCTATTTTAATGTCATTAAGTACGGTTATTGTTGCAATTAATGCCTTTACATTAAAATTAAAATAAAAGATAGGAGTTTTATTATGATTAAAAAATTATTTTTTATGATATTAGGATCATTACTAATATTATCAGCTTGCTCCAATAATGATGAAAAAGATAAAGACACTAATGACCAAAAAAGTGAGAGCCATATGAAGCATAATGATGAAAGTAAAGTTCCTGAAGGTATGAAATCGACTAATGAGGGTGAATTTAAAGTAGGAGATAAAGTAACGATTACAGCAGGGCATATGCCAGGTATGAAAGGTGCAGAAGCTACTGTAAAAGGTGCGTATAAAACATATGCTTATGTTGTAAGTTATAAACCCACAAATGGAAATGAAAAAGTAAACAATCATAAATGGGTCGTAAACGAAGAGATCAAAGATGCACCTAAAGATGGATTTAGTAAGGGCGATACTGTTAAATTAGAAGCAAGTCATATGTCCGGTATGAAAGGTGCTACAGTCAATATAGATAACGTGAAAAAGACTACTGTTTACGTAGTTGATTACAAATCCAAAGATAATGGTAAAATCATTAAAAATCATAAATGGATGACAGGAAATGAACTGAAAGCACGATAAAAATCTAGTTCTAGATTGAGAAATAAATAGATATAAAGATATCCTCCTTAATCAATAATTTAAATAACTTATTATTGTTAAGGAGGATATTTTTTAGTGTGTAAATTAAAAAGAATTTTAGAAGAATAACATTTATCAAAAAACTGTTCATTACCTTATTAAATGAAATTATATAATTAAAAACCGCATCATTAACCGATACGCAGAAGCGTACCATAAATGATCATAAATTTTAGTTAGTTTATTAAGTAGTTTATCATTAGTATATGTATAGTATTTAATAAATGTTTAGGAGCGATAATTTTCTACTTATTAGTATTAGTCCTGATATATTTTGGAGTGCATTTACTGCTATATCAACTTTTTTAGCTGTTTTAGTCGCATTATTTTATCCTATTTATCAAAATCGTTCACAAAGAAAATTAGAGATACATCAGTCTATAAATTATGATTTCGAAAATGGTTTAGTTAGATTAGTTGTAACAATCGATAATATAGGTAATAGAAATATATTAATAAATAGCATGGGTTTTATGACTGAAAACAAAATAAATATTACTCAAAACAAGCTACTAAAAATTTCAGAAATGCGCCCTCCTTTTATTATAAAAAAGAATGACACAAAAATTATTATCTATGAATATAATCATGGCAAATCATTTACAGATGAGGAATCTAAAGATTTAGATATTAATAGAGATTTTCATAAAAAAATTGTTTTGTTAGACAGCTCAGGAAAAACTTATACAGCTAGTAGAAAGAGCTTATAGTTTAGTTCAGTAATACTTAAGTCTACTAACGTAACTTCTATTTAAACTGTAAATTGAGGAGAGATGTAATAATGAATTTATATGTGATTGGAAATGGGTTCGATTTAGATCATGGTATTAAATCAAGATATACGGATTTTAAAAATTTTTTAGTTAAATCAAAAGATGCTAATGCTAAATCATTACTTGATATTATTGAAATATCTTATAGAAGAAAAGACGACATGTTATGGAAAGATTTAGAAAAAAGTATAGGTGAATTAGACTTAAATTATAATATGGAAAGAGGCGTTACACATATTATAGAAACAATTAAGTTTACAGAGAATTTTAGCTATTTATTCAAAGAATGGGTGAATTATTTACAGAATTCTGAAATAACTAAAGTATCAATCAAAAAAGATTTGAAACTTTTATTTAATGAATATAGAGATGCATTTTTTACTTTTAATTATACGCCTACGCTAGAAAAAATTTATAATATTAATAGAGATAATATTAAATACATTCATGTTGTTAACAATGGTGAGGGATATGAATTTGGCCATGAAAAAATAGAAACAAATGATGAAACATATCATGCAAATTTTAGTGTTAGAAAATTTTTGATACAACAATTATATAAAGATACTTCTAAAATATGTGACAACAATCGAAACTGGTTTGAAGAATTGTCTAATAAAAATATCGAGAATATTTATTTTTATGGTTTTAGTTTTGCAGATATTGATTTAATCTATATAAAAGGAGTTCTTAATAATATAAATGAAAATGATTTAAAAAATATCTATTTATATAGTTATAAAGGTCAGAAAGAAAATGAATATGCTCAGCAAGAAAAATTTAAAATAGTTTGATTAGTGAAATCAATATTAATATGAGTGTTGAAACTTTTCAAATATTGGGGGAATAAATTTGAGTACTATAGGATTTGAAGAAAAGTTATGGCAAGCTGCTGATAAATTGAGAGGAAGCATGGATGCTGCTGAGTATAAAAATGTAGCATTAGGTTTAATCTTTTTAAAATATGTATCAGATTCTTTTGAAGAAAAGTATGAAGAATTGAAGCAAGATCCTTATGCTGATGAAGAGGATCAAGATGAATACTTAGCAGAAAACATATTCTGGGTGCCAAAAGAAGCAAGGTGGCAATATATTAATGACAATGCGAAGAAACCTGAAATTGGACAAATTATTGATAAAGCCATGATTGCGATTGAAAAAGAAAATGAATCATTAAAAGGTGTGTTACCTAAAGAATATGCACGACCTGCGTTAGATAATGAAAAATTAGGCGATATTATTGATTTATTTACCTTTAAAGTTGGCGATACTGAAAGTCGTAAGCAAGATGTATTAGGGCGAGTATATGAGTACTTTATTGCTAAGTTTGCAAGTGCTGAGGGTAAAAATGCAGGAGAATTCTATACGCCATCATCAATTGTAAAACTATTAGTTGAAATGATTGAACCTTATAAAGGTCGTATCTACGATCCATGTTGTGGTTCTGGGGGAATGTTTGTGCAAAGTGAACGCTTCGTTGAAAAACATCAAGGTCGATTAGATGATATTGCAATTTATGGTCAAGAGTCTAATCCTACGACTTGGAAATTAGCCAAAATGAATTTAGCCATTCGTGGTATTGATAATAATTTAGGTGAACGAAATGCGGATACATTCCATAATGATTTACACAAAGGATTAAAAGCAGACTTCATATTAGCCAATCCCCCTTTTAATGCCAGTGATTGGGGGCAAGAAAGACTACTTGATGACTATCGTTGGCAATTTGGTATTCCTCCAAAAGGTAATGCTAACTATGCATGGATTGAACATATGATTTCAAAATTAGCACCTAACGGCACAGCAGGATTTGTATTAGCTAATGGATCGATGTCTACAAGCGGAAAAGATGAATTAGAAATTCGTAAAAATCTAATTGAACAAGATTTAGTTGAATGTATTGTCACTTTACCTGGCCAACTCTTTTATTCGACACAGATACCAGTATGTCTTTGGTTCATTAGTAATAACAAAGGGCAAAATAGTAAAAAAGAACATAAAAATGAAATTTTGTTTATTGATGCTCGTGACATCGGTCATATGGTATCTAGAACATTAAAAGAATTTTCAGATGAAGATATTCAAAAAGTAGCCCAAACTTATCATGCTTGGAGAGGAACAAGCGATAAACCATATGAAGATATAGCTGGTTTTTGTAAAGTAGCTAATTTAGAAGAAGTTAAGAATAATGAATACATTTTAACGCCTGGACGTTATGTTGGTTTAGCTGACGTTGAAGAAGATGAAGAACCGTTTGAACAAAAAATGGAACGCATCACTTCTGAATTAAGCGAACAATTTGCAAAGTCAAAAGAACTCGAAGATCAAATCCGAACATCAATGGAGGGATTAGGTTATGGAGTTTAATAAATATCGTTTAAAAGACTTAGCTGAATATAAAAATGAGAGAATTGAAACTAACAAATTAACTACGGCAAATTACATATCTACTGAAAACTTATTGGCTAATAAGCAGGGAAAACAAATAGCAAATAATTTACCAAGTAGTAAAACTGTAAAAAAATATACTGAAACGGATATATTAATTTCTAATATAAGACCTTATTTTAAAAAAATTTGGCAAGCTGATAATATTGGGGGCATTTCTAACGATGTTTTAAATATTACTTCTAGCAATGAGAAAGTTTCTAATGATTATCTATATTATTATTTATCGCAAGATAAATTCTTTCAATATATGACTCAAACTTCTAGGGGAACCAAAATGCCCCGTGGAGATAAAGAAGCTATTATGGAGTTTGAGATAAAAGTTCCTAAAAATATAACCCATCAGAACTTTATAAGTAGTCTTGGAAAATCTTTAGATAATAAGATAGAAGTTAATAAAAAAATCATAGCAAACCTTGAAGAACTATCACAAACATTGTTTAAACGTTGGTTTGTAGATTTTGAATTTCCTGATAAAAATGGTAATCCTTATAAATCAAGTGGTGGAGAAATGATTAATAGTGAATTAGGAGAAATACCTTTAAATTGGAAGGTTAATGAATTAAAAAATATAGCTGATATTAGGACAGGGTACGCATTTAAATCAAGTGAATATGTTTACAGTAGTAAATTATCAGTCTTAAGAACTTTAAATATATCTAAAACTAGCTGTTTAATTGAGATGAATAATTTAAAATTTGTATCTAATGATTATATAAATATACCAAAATATAATAAATATTCATTGAAAATTTTTGATACTTTATTGGTAACAGTCGGGGGATCTATAGGTAATATAGGTATTATTACAGAATCTAATTTGCCATCATTACAAAATCAAAATATGTGGAGATTTAGAAGTCTCAATTCAAAGATAAATAATCCTTTAATTTATAATATAATAAAAATAATAAATCAAAATGTAAGTAATCAAACCTCAGGTTCTGCTAGAGAATTTTACACTAAGAAAGTATTTGAAAATTTTAAAATCGTTTTCCCTAACTTAAATCACCCAATTTTATTAAAAGCAAATCAGATTCATTCAAATTTTTTCAACCACATTAGTAATCTTGATAAAGAAACAAAGAATTTAGTAAAATTACGAGATATTCTACTTCCCAAACTAATGTCTGGAGAAATAGAAATACCTGATGATATTGAGGTGAATACTGATGAACTTTCAATTTAATGAAGATGATTTAGAACAAGTCGCATTAGAATGGCTACAATCATTAGGCTATGAATATAAAAAAGGTAATGAGATTAGTGTGGTAGGTCTAACACCTGAACGTAAAAGTGATAAAGAAGTCGTACTTCATGAACGATTAGAAAAGGCATTAAGAAAAATCAATCCAGATATTCATCCTCGTTTTGTTGAAAAAGCGATACATGAATTAACATTAGAGAAGTCACCAAACCTTTTAGAAAATAATCTTACCTTTCATGAAAATTTAATCAATGGTATCGAAATCGAAGATTATGACGACGAAGGACAATCGATTGTAGAAATCGTTAAAATCGTTGATTTTGTACATCCTCAAAATAATGATTTTCTAGCTGTAAACCAATTAACTATAGTCAATGGAGATTATACAAAACGTCCCGATATTGTGCTTTTTGTGAATGGCTTGCCTGTCGTAGTTATTGAACTTAAAAATTCAACGAATGAAACGGTAGGTGTCGAAGATGGCTATCATCAATTAGAAACGTATAAAATGCGAATTCCACAATTATTTACATTTAATGAAGTGCTTGTAACAAGTGATGGTATTAATACAAAGGCTGGTTCACTAACTGCGAACTATGATCGTTTTATGACTTGGCGCAGTAAAGATGGCCAAACTGAATCATCATCAAGTTTAGCTAGTTTAGATGTACTCATTCACGGTATGTTAAATCCTGAAACCTTACTTGATTTAATTCGTTATTTTGTATTATTCCAAGATGATGGTAAGGGACATCTCAGTAAAATATTAGCAGCTTATCACCAATATTATGCCGTTAACAAAGCTGTCGATAGAGCTTTATTAGCTTCATCTGGGCAAGGAGATGGTAAAGGGGGCGTCATTTGGCATACGCAAGGTTCGGGTAAAAGTTTAACCATGGTCTTTTTCTCTGGAAAATTAATTCAAATGCTTAATAATCCTACGTTAGTAGTCGTAACAGATCGTAATGATTTAGATAATCAACTCTTTAGTACGTTTGCTAAATCAAAAGGACGATCAGGCAAAGGTTTGTTAAGACAAACGCCGAAACAAGCAGAAACAAGTAAAGAATTGAAATCTTTATTATCTGTAGAATCAGGCGGTATCATCTTTACAACAATGCAAAAATTTGAACCTGAAGCAAATGAAACCACAATGGCAGCCTTAACTGAACGAAAAAATGTCATCGTAATGGCAGATGAGGCGCATCGTACACAATATGGTTTTAATGCGAAATATGATGAGAAAGGTGAAGGCATTAAATATGGTTATGCAAAATATTTAAGAGACGCTTTACCCAATGCGACATTTGTAGGATTTACAGGTACACCGGTAGCTTCAACCGATAAAAATACGCAAATGGTATTTGGTAACTATATTGATGTTTATGATATGACACAAGCTGTAGCGGATGGAAGTACCGTTAAAATTTATTATGAAAGTCGTGTGATTCCATTAAATTTGCCTCAAAATTTAGACTTAGATGAATCTTACAATGAAATTACAGAAGATCAAGAAGATGATGTAAAGCAACGCTTAAAATCTAAATGGTCACGAATAGAAGCCCTTGCTGGTGCACAACCCCGTATTGAAGCCTTAGCAAAAGATATTATTCAACATTTTGAAACACGTCAACAAGCCATGAAAGGTAAAGGGATGATTGTAACAATGAGTCGTCGTATTGCTGTTGATTTATACGATGAAATTATTCGTCAAAAACCGGAATGGCATTCAGATGATGATGATAAAGGCGTCATCAAAGTAGTTATGACAGGTTCCTCCAGTGATCCTGCCTCTTTCCAAAGACATATTGGTCCAAAAAAGCGTCGTAATTTATTAGAAAAGCGAATGAAAGATGTAAATGATGAATTACAACTTGTCATTGTTCGTGACATGTGGCTAACAGGATTTGATGTCCCTTCTATGCATACGATGTATATTAATAAGCCAATGAAAGGACATAATTTAATGCAAGCGATAGCCAGAGTCAACCGTGTGTTTAAAGATAAACCTGGCGGATTAATCGTTGATTATGTTGGTATCGCTGAAAGTTTAAAAGAAGCGCTTAAAGAATATACTGAATCAGATCAAGCCCAAACAGCGATAGATACGGATAAAGCTGTTGAATTAATGTTGATGAAGTATGATGTGATTCAAGACATGTTATATAATCTTGATTATTCTAAATTTAATTCAGAGAATAAGTCTGAACGTTATTATGCGATTTCAGATACAATGGATTACGTGATCGGTTTAGGTGAAGAGGAACGTCAACGCTTTATTAAAACGGTGACAGAGCTGAGTAAGGCGTTTGCTCTTTGTGCTACTGAACCTACAGCCCAAGATCTCAATGATGAAATTGCCTTCTTTAAAGCGGTTAAAGCAGGACTTGTTAAATTGTTGCAACCTCCTAAAGAAGGAAAAATACGTAAAACGCCTGCTGAGATTGAAGCAGAGATTAATCAACTTGTGTCACAATCTGTCGTCACAGAAGATGTCATTGATGTTTATCAAACTCTGGGTCTTGAGCAACCTGACTTATCGATTCTTTCTGATGACTTCTTAAAAGATGTACAAGGATTGAAACAGAAAAATGTGGCAGTTGAACTCTTAAATCGATTACTCAAAGGACAAGTCAAATCATTAATGAAAACCAATGCGACAGTATCTAAACGTTTTTCTGAGATGTTAGGGAATTCGATTAATAAATACAACAGTCGATCCATTGAAACATCTAAAGTGATTGAAGAACTCGTTCAACTAGCTAAAGATATTAAACAAGAGCAGCAAAGAGGTAATGAATTAGGTCTGAATTCCGATGAGATTGCATTTTACGATGCTTTAGCTTCACATGAAACAGCGAAAGAAGCTATGGGAGATAAAGAGCTTCGTGCTATTGCTCATGAGCTGACTAAAACAGTGAAAGAAAATATGGGTGTAGATTGGTCTATACGTGATAGTGCAAAAGCTAAAATGCGAGTAGCTGTCAGACGATTACTTAAGAAATATGGTTACCCTCCTGATTTACAAAAAATGGCTGTAGAACAGGTCGTAGAACAAGCAGAACTTATGGCTAGTAATCAGTAGAATACTAAATGAAAAGAGCATCCTTCACTTTACGGTGAAGGATGCTTTTTCCTTTTTTATACATAATAATCATACATCAAGTCTGAATAGACATAAGATAATGTCTCGCCACATTCTTTAATATACTGAAGTATATTCGTAATGTAATTTTTATCAATTTCAATTTTTTGTGGAATGTCTTTTAAACAATGTGATAAATCACATTTATAAGGTATGGATAAGTCAATAACTTTATATTCTAATGTGTTAGGATTTTTATATACGAAGTAGTTTAATCTCATATTATCTATAAATTGATTGAATGAGCCAAACGACTTTAGCCATTTTCGAGTTGCTTCTTGATCGTAAGCTTTTTGTAACTTTAGATTAGTTTCATTAGCGTAAAATAATTTAATATCAAATAGCGCATAATCAATTCTATCTTTTAATAAAGTGCCTCTAAGTTGATTGAGAGAATTTTTCTAAACTGGAAAGGCTAAATGCCCCATTCTACTACCTCTAATAAGTTCAAAATCTTCTAACCATTGTTTGTTACCATTTCTATAATGAAAAAGTGGTTTCCATCCAATAATTGCATCTAGACTACATTTTTGATTATTAATACTAAGATAGTATGGATCATCAATGTCTTGTGGCTCTTGTAATTCATTATAAAAATCCTGCATTTCAGCTACGAGAGCTTTATCTACGCCATCAGGATCCACATATATAGCCTCAATTAAAGATTTAAGTTTGCGTGATGAATTATCTTTTTTTAGTTTATTGTTTTCCTGATAATATGCTGCGTCTTCTTTTACGATTTTCCAAAAGTTACTTTCATATAATGATTTAATTAAATAAATATCATTTTGATAAACGTATTGCTTCATTAATTTAACCTCTACTCTTAAAATTTATATGTATAGAGTATATTATTTTATCAGTTTAACATTTTAAGCTCTATTCACTTATCAAAATTTTTATCATTTTTTCTTTTATTAGTGATTTCTTTAATTATTTTCGGTTGTAGGATGATTAAATTAGTATAATATGACAATAAATATAGTATAAGGGCAATGAATTTTTAATGTAATTTGCATTATAATAATAATATAATTTTTATCTTAAGAATTGGGGTAATTTGAATGTCTTTGTCAAATTTGATTAAAAAAATTAGTCATACATATTTTAAAGAAAAGGCAACCGGTAAATTTAAAAATGCACCTGTTGGAGACTTAGTACGGAAAGACATGGTTGCGGAACTAAGTAATATAGAAGAACTAAAAAAATATAAAATTAAAGGTAGTATAGGGAATGGTCAATTTGCTGCTATACCTTGGGTTGCTATTATGAATAAAGACGTAACAACAACTACTTCTAAAGGTATGTATATTGTTTTTTTATTTAGTAGTGATGAAAAAGAAGTATATCTAACTTTAAATCAGGGTGCCAAATACTTTAAGGATAAAAAGTTAAAAGATCATGACATAGTAAAAATATCAAAATCATTATATGAGATCCTAGACTCTCCAGAAAGTGAACCTATAGATATTAATTTAAAATCTGAAACTAAGTTAGGTAGGGATTATGAAAAAACTACGATTAGTGGATTTAAATACTACAGTGATGATATGCCTGATTCATCAATAATTATTGGCGACATTATTAAACTATTGAATGATTACAAACAATTAGTGAAGACCTTCAAAGAAAAGGGACAAAATATTGACCAATTTTATCAATATATACTAAATCCTAAAGTAAGCAAATATCAACTTTTCAAAAACTTATTCAGAAATTTTGTAGAACAAAGTCAAATTAATATTACAAGTATCGATAAAAGTACTGAAATAAAACATGAAGGTCTTGAAGATGTAGAAGTTATAAAAGTTAAAGATTATAACTCTGTACATATGAATGATGTTGATTTTCATGTTCATTTATTTAATAGCGGTCAATATGGAAGGAAAAATGGGTACGGAAGCGGTAAAATTCCATATATATGTTATAAAACATCTAGCTTAAGATGGGCAAACATCAGAACAACATTTGAAAATTACAAAATGACTGTTGCTAGAGTGACATTATGGGACGAAATTAACCGAAAAGAACAAGAAACAGACCATATTTATAATATAGAAGAAATGGATTTATTTTCTGATAATCCACCTAATGAATATTTCAAACAATTTTATGATGATTATATGAGTTATAAAAACAAGGGGAGTCTAATGATAGAAAATGAGATTGTGAAAGACATAACTAAGAAATTGACTAAGTCAAAAAATATTATATTAAGAGGAGCGCCTGGTACGGGTAAGAGCTATTTAGCTAAAACAGTGGCTTCCCAAATCATTGGAATATCTGATGAACAGCTAGATTCCTCTGAACAATTTGAATTTGTACAGTTCCACCCAAATTATGATTATACTGATTTTGTTCAAGGTATAAGACCTATTATAGATGAAAATGGAAACATGGGTTTTAAACTAAAATCTGGAATATTCAAAACATTTTGTGAGAAGGCGATACAAGCACAAAACAATATTTTTTCTGATGAACTAGTAGAAAACCATGAAAATGATAAGAAGTATGTATTTGTAATTGATGAAATTAATAGAGGAGAAATTTCAAAGATATTTGGAGAGTTATTCTTTTCAATTGACCCTAGTTATAGAGGGATTACTGGAGCAGTAAAAACTCAATATTCAAATATGGAATCTGAAAGTGATAAATTTTATATTCCTGAGAATGTCTATATCATAGGCACCATGAATGATATTGACCGTTCCGTGGATACATTTGACTTTGCTATGAGACGTAGATTTAGATTCATTGAAATTGAAGCAAATGAAAATATTGAAATGTTGGAGTCACTAGGAGATAAAAAAGAGGAAGCTACTATTAAAATGATTAGCCTCAATGATGCAATTTCGCAAGTAGAAGAATTAGATAGTAATTATCATATAGGTGCAGCTTATTTTCTAAAATTAAAAGATATGAGTTTTGAAGAACTATGGGAAGACTATTTAGAGCCACTATTATCTGATTATGTAAGAGGCTTGTTTAGTGAAGAAGAGATTATGGAATCATTTAAAACGGCTTATGCTAATCCAAATTTAGAATTAGGTTCAGAAGATGAATCTGATTAAAATTAAAGATAATTCTTCCAGAAACTCTAATGAATTTAGCGAGATTCCTAACATAATTTCTTCGGTATTGGATAAAAGTGTCTCAGAACTTGAGAAGACAGGTATATTTGTCTTTCCTAATAATTTAAAAGAACAAGAAGGGATAACTGAAGAACAAACAATCCTAAATAAAGTGGGGCAAAATTATCGTTCTAGCAATATTATGGGCTTCCTTGGCTACAATCAAGAGAATTTGATCATTGAATCACGTTTTTCAGAAGGACAAAATGATTATTTTTTCCAATATTTGATAGAAAATGTCTTAAAAATTCCATATGTAATTGATCTAAATACAATAATTGATAGAGATGAAAAAGTAATTGATCTTTTTATATTTATATTTCCTTATTATTTAAAGAAAGCTATGCGAAAAGGGTTGTATAAAGAATATACAAGAAATGAGTACAATAATAATAATGTAAAAGGAACTATAGATATTCAAAGACATATTAAAAATAATACACCATTCATAGGTAAAATAGCTTATTCCCAGAGAGAGTTTTCATATGATACTTATATTCTTCAGTTAATTAGACATACGATAGAATTTATTAAGAAGAAAAAAGAAGGCGTCAATGTATTAAGCAATGTTAGAAATGAAGTAAGAGAAATTTGTGAAGTCACTACTAGTTATAATTATTTAGATAGAAATAAAGTATTAATGTTTAACAATAAACAGCCTATCAGACATGCATATTATAAAGAGTATAGAGAATTACAAAAACTTTGTTTAACAATTTTACAACAACATAAGCATTACATAGGTAGTAACGCTGAGAAAATTCATGGAATCATATTTGACGGTGCATGGTTATGGGAAGAATATATTGACACTTTAATTCATGAAGATTTTTACCATCCTAAAAATAAAGGTGGTAGTGGAGCTCAAAGATTATTTAGTACACAAATGGGTGCCAAAATAGGATTGGTTTATCCAGATTTTATTGGGCGTAATCAAAAATATAGAATAATAGGAGACGCTAAATATAAACCAATCCAAAATATAGGGAATAGAGATTATTTGCAAGTTTTAGCTTATATGTATAGATTTGATGCTAAAACAGGTTATTATTTCTTTCCAAATCAAACTGGAAAAAGTAATGAAGTATTATTTTTAAATCAAGGAATAACATATGAAAAAAATGTGCAAATGCGTGAAGATATAAAAATTATTAAAGTTGGACTCACAATCCCTAAAGAAACCATAGATTATAAAGAGTTTGTCGAGAAAATGAAAATATCAGAACAAGAATTTTTAGAGAAAATAAAGTTTACATAAAAAGTGAATTGCTATAATTTTATAACAACTGAATAAATAGATTAAGGACTATTGAAAGTGCGACTTATAAGCATTTCAATAGTCCTTTTAAGTTAAAATAGTATTTACAACTCTTTATTAAAAGAAATTATAGTATTTTTAGTAGATCCTCTTATATATATAATTTATTTGTTAGAATAAGCATAAGTATAAAATAATAATATCTAAGGGTGGGATAATTTTGGGACAGTTAGTTAATGATACGTTATCAGCATGGTTGTTGATTGAGTCTTTAAATCCTGGGGAAGTGAGCTATACCACAGATGATTTACTTTCGCAGAAACATTTTAAGAATAATGTTCAACAAGTCCAACTACATAGTTTTGATGAGTACTATGATATATGGAATGATGAAAGATTTATTATTTCAGATGAAATGAACATACAAGGAGACCGCGTATATAAATTTTATAGAAACTGTTTTCGATATAACCAAATAAATCTGAAAATTCAAGATATTTTTACCAGTCATTCTGAAATTTTCAATCCCAATGCTACACATTGCTATGGTTATACATTTAATACTGATGAGAATGGAAACGTAATATTAGATTCTATACACGTTCCAATGATTATGAGTGCTTTGAAAGAAATTGAACAAGATAAAAGTGCTGATATTGAAACAAAATTTAATGACTCTTTGGAAAAGTTTTTACAAAAAGTGAGAGAAATTTTAGCTGATCAACCAATAAATGCGCAAAAGTTAGAAAAAATGGATCGTGTATATGACAAATATTTTTCAGTTTTAAAAACAAATGAAGATAGATTATTTCAACACTATGTAGCGATTGAATTTGTAGGAAAAAAGGAACTACCTACACCAGAGTTTAATAGCTTCTTTATCAGTGATATTGAAATGGCCAGAAAATCTCTTAATCAAACATTGGTTAAATACATTGAGGGGCTGAAGGATCAACAACGTATTGAAATTGATGAAAATAAAGAACAAATTGAAAAATTCTTGCACCCGTCAAACCTACCTGATGGACGATGGCCTTCACAAACTGAATTTAGATTATCATTGATGCAACAAGTAGCTGTAAATCAAATAACTAATATGGAAGACCCAATTAGTTCGGTAAATGGTCCACCTGGTACAGGTAAGACTACCTTATTAAAGGATATATTTGCTCACTTTGTCGTTGAACGCGCTAAAGCATTAACACAATTAGATAACCCTAAACATGCTTTTGAACCAACTAAAATTCATGAAACCGATGAGAAACCCGTATATTTATTAAAAAATGATATTGCTAAATATAAAATGGTTGTTGCTTCTAGTAATAATGGTGCAGTAGAGAATATTTCTAAAGACTTACCTAAAATAGAAGAGATTATTCGAAATCCGAATGATTGCGCATTTCCTGATTATGAAAGTGATTATGCATCGCTAGTTAGAGAATTAGAAAGCTTTGCAAGTATAGCTAAAGACTTAATTGATGAAAGCGCATGGGGTCTATTTTCTGGTGTGTTTGGTAAAAGTAAAAATATTAGCGAAGTCATGGAACATTTGTTAAAAACAGACGATAAGTCAGTTGGTTTATCAAAAATGCTACAAAATGAGTTTGAGAATATAGGGTACAACGAACTCATGAAACAATGGAAAAAACAAAAGAAAGCTTTTTTAGATGAATTGGAAGAAGTTAAAACATTAAAAGAGAAGTCGTTTGAAGCATTTGATGTATACAAGAAATTTGAAAAATCTTTATCTGAAGAAAAGGCTTTAAAGGAAAGTGAGAAAAAAGCTCATTCACAACTAGTAATATTAGAAAATGACATTGATAAAATCAAAGAAAATATAAATCAATTCGACAAGCAAATGAATGATAAAGATAGAAAGTTAGAAATTATTAATGAATATCTAGAAATTACACAACAAAAAGGTATTGTTAAAAAACTTAAATCAATATTTAGTTCAGAAACTGATGAACAATCACAACACATTGATGAGAAAAAACGACTATTAGACCAAAAGTTAGATATAGTACAAGCTAAACAAGATAAGGAAAGCGAATTATCAAAAAAGATTAAAGAAAAGGATAAATGTTCCAAACAAATTATCGCACTACAAGAACAACTAAAAGAAAATGATGAAGCTGTTCAACAATTTGATCAGTATCGTATGAATTCTGAAATTGCTATTCCTTCGAAAGATTTTTGGATTGATAAAAATTATGATGAGAGACAAGTTTCTAACTTATGGACAAGTGATGCGTTACAGTATCATCGAGCAATGCTTTTCTTAAGAGCAATGATATTACACAAGTTATTGTTAATTGCTAATTATAAAACAATATATTTTTCATTAAATGATTTTAAAAACCGTCGTAAGTTAATAGATTCTAAACCTGAAGTGGTATATAACGCGTGGAATGTAATGCATTTGATATTCCCAGTTGTAAGTACTACATTTGCAAGTTTTAAATCGATGTACCAAGGCGTACCAAAAGATTTTATTGATTACTTATTTATTGATGAAGCGGGGCAAGCTGTACCACAAGCTGCTGTTGGTGCTTTATATCGCTCTAAGAAAGTAGTTGCAGTAGGTGATCCAATACAAATAGAGCCAGTGGTTACACTTGAAAGTCATTTAATTGATAATATTAGAAAGAGCTATAATATCCCAGAACGCTTATTATCTAAAGAAGCTTCAGTTCAATCTGTAGCTGATAATGCTAATAAATATGGATTTTGGAAAGGTGATAGTACGGATGATGAACAAAAAAGTTGGATAGGTATTCCACTATGGGTTCATAGACGTTGTTTAAATCCAATGTTCACTATCGCAAATCAAATTGCCTATGATAATAAGATGGTTTTACCTAGTAATATTAAAAAAGAAGGTAAAGCAGGCTGGTACCATGTGACAGGTAAAGCTTCTAGCAAACAATATGTTAAAGAACATGGTGAGAAAGTGACTGAATTATTAGCGAATGATTGGAGAGAAGCATTAAAAGAAGGTAAAAATGAGACAAGTTCATTTGTCATATCACCGTTCTCAGCTGTACAAATGCGAGTTAAATCTTTAGTAAAACAAAAGTTACCAGAGATGTTAGATATGGACAAAGAAACGGTTAATAAATGGGCTAATAAGTCTATCGGCACAGTTCACACTTTCCAAGGAAAAGAAGCACAGAAAGTATACTTTGTAGTGGGCACTGATAAAACACAAGAAGGCGCAGTAAATTGGTCTTGTGAAAAACCTAATTTACTTAATGTTGCTGTGACAAGAGCTAAAAAAGAATTTTATGTTATTGGTGATATGCCAAGAATACAATCTAAACCTTTTTATGAAATCATATACAAAGAATTAAATACATTTGAAGAGAGATAATGTATACTACCATATGGTTACGTAAGTTGAATAATAAAGATGTAAAAGAAATTGAATTATCAAAAATTAATAACTAGAGACTTATTATATAAAGAATTCGGAGTTTAGAAAAATTACAAAGTTAGAGAAGGTGGAGGCAGAATTGTCTCCGCCTCACTTATACTTAGTAATTTAAAATATTAGTGGTTTATAAAATTTATCATGAAGTTGTTCCTCTTAGATATATGATAATTATAAATTCTTCAATACCTCAATTTTTGAATTTGTAAATTTACAAGTAGTTAGTAAGAATTACTAAAAATTGAAACATTAAATATCTTACTTTAAAACTTACAAGTCACTCAAACAAACCTTTACTATATAATATAGTAATAAAGATAATTGGGGGGACATGTGATGACAGAAAGTATCGATAAAACATGGGTTAATTTTTATAAAGAGTTAGCAGAAAAGTTGGTTCATTACCAAGATAGACGTAAAGACTTAGTTCAATTAGTGAATGATGTTTACAAAACTACAGGTATAAAATTTCCTACTTTAGAAAGCGATAACGTTTTAATTGATATAGATCCTTTTACAATATTTGCTCTATTTAATAAGGCTTCTATGAGAGATATCAACAAAACTAAAATACTAACAGAATTTGCTTCATATTTTGACATTAAATCTAAAGTGCCGACAAGTTTCGATAGTATACCAACGGTTAATAATCAGAATGCTACATACTATAACTTTAAAGGGTATCGAAATGAGGATGATATTGATAAATTATGGGGATTATTTATCAATGCACTCGATTATGCCAAAAAACCTTCCGAAGACAATAAAGTAAAGTTTATTGAAAGTTTTAATGAGAATATCATTAAACTAGGAAATGGAAATAGCAAACTGACAGGAGGACTATATTGGATAGCTCCAGAAACTTTTGTTAACTTTGATAAACGTTCTACTTGGTATATTTTCGATACATATAAACTCCCTAGAGAACTGATTAAAGCACAACTAAAACCTAATGGAAAATTAACAGGTGAGCAGTATTTAGAATTAATAGACATGGTAAAAGCGATTCTGAATAGTGGGGAGACAAGCATTAATAATTTTATAGATTTAAGTTACGAAGCGTGGCGTTATTCTGAAGAAGTAAACAAAGCTAAAAGGAACGGGAATGAATCTTTTATTAATGAAACTACGGATGATGAATATAAAAATGAACCTAAAAATATTAATCAAGAAGCGGATAAAGTACCATACGGAAAGCAAGAATTTTTGAATGAAGTTTTCATTGATGAAACAGAATATGACCGATTAGTACAACTTCTTCAAAGAAAGCAAAATGTAATATTTCAAGGCCCTCCAGGTGTAGGAAAGACATATGCTGCGAAGCGTCTTGCATATTCTATGATAGGGAGTAAAAATGAAGAACGTATTAAACTAGTTCAATTCCATCAGAGTTATTCATACGAAGACTTTATTATGGGATATCGACCCAATGGTTCAGGGTTCGAACTGACTACTGGGGCTTTTTATGACTTTTGTAAGAAGGCTGAGAATGATCGCGAGAATGCTTACTTCTTTATTATCGATGAAATTAACCGTGGTAATTTGAGTAAAATTTTCGGTGAATTATTTATGCTGATTGAAAATGATAAAAGAGATGAAGAAATAAGACTGCTTTATAAAGATGAACCATTTTCAGTGCCAAGCAATATCTACATTATAGGTATGATGAATACAGCAGATCGTAGTCTAGCTATATTAGATTACGCATTACGAAGACGCTTTGCTTTTTATAATATGCAACCAGCTTTTGATACTACTAAATTTAAAAATTATCTTAAAGCAATGGATAATACTGAATTTGAATTGTTAATCAATTGCATTGAAAATTTAAATAATGAAATCATTCAAGACGATATGCTAGGTAAAGGATTTGTGATTGGTCATAGCTATTTTAGTAATATGAAATCTATAACTAAATTGGAACTTTCTAATGTCGTAGAATTCGAAATTATCCCATTGTTGGATGAATATTGGTTTGATGAACCTTCAAAAGTTGACTTTTGGGCTGAAAAATTAAGGAATGCAATTAAATAATGATTAATATTCAAAATATCTACTATATGCTTTCTTATGCATTCACCGTATTAAATAAAAAAGGTTATCAAAAACTAGCTACAGAGCAGTTTGAAAATATGCTTGATTTATATTCAGCTATACTTATTAAGGGGATATTAAGTCACTTGAAGAGTGGGCTTCATCATGAATATGTAGAGCATAATGATTCTTTAAAAGTTGTCCGAGGGAAAATAAATGTCACAAATTCAATTCGAAATTTAGACATTTTAAATCACCGTATTAATTGTAATTATGATGAATTTTCAATGAATACATATATGAACAAGATTTTAAAGACAACGATGCAAATATTAATAAAAACAGATATTGCTAAGAAGCATAAGAAAGAGATTCGAAATCTATTAATTCATTTTAGTGGGGTTGATACATTAAACCCTAGTGCTATTCAATGGCAACTTCCTTTTAATCGAAATAATCATACTTACAAAATGTTGATTTCTATATGTTATTTAATTCATCAAGGTGTAATACAGACTGAAAGTAATGGGAATAAGCAGCTTATGACCTTTGAAGATGAACAGCAAATGGCTCGTCTATATGAAAAATTTATTCTTGAATATTATAAGAAAGAGTTCCCAAAGCTCACTGTCACAGCTTCACATATACCTTGGGCATTAGATAATAATGAGAATGTGAGTCTATTACCTATCATGAAAAGTGATATTATGATTAGCTATAAAAATAAGTGTCTAATCATAGATGCAAAATATTATAAAAACTCACTAAGTAACTACTATGACACACCAAAAATACATTCAGCTAACTTATATCAAATCTTTACGTATGTGAAAAATCATGAATTAAGTTTGAAGGATAAAGGTACTAAAGTGTCAGGAATGCTGTTATATGCTAGAACAGACGCAGACTTTGTACCAAATAATACGTTTCATATGAGTGGCAATCAAATAGATGTGAAGACTTTAGATTTAAATAGTGATTTTGCTAGTATTTCACGTCAGTTGAATGAAATTGTTGATGAAATGTTCGACTAGAAAATAAGAATGTTATAGGGAGAATTATAGATTTACTATAAATAAATAGGTACGTTGAAAGGCATCATAATATATCTATGATGGCTTTTAATTTTTTAGACGTATTCGTTTAACCACTGAACTATTGGACTCATACAATGATTCCAGTAGTTCTTTTTAATTTCTAAGTCTAAATTCGTTTTATAAGAACCATTGATACATATTCTATCTACTTCATATGCGCGTTCATATTTCACCGTATTATTTGTTTGCGCCAATTTTTTTCTTTTATTTCTGTTGAGAACCATTACAAATATATATTGCTGAGCACTATTACATATTAAAAGCAGCGAATATTATAATAATTTGAAATGTTAAGCAATTGTAAACTCTATATTATTATAAATTTAGAAAGAATATAAATAATTATATCATTGTATTGCAAATTAATTGTACATCTGATAATTTATATGAGGGGATTGTGCAATTCTCTGTATATAAAAATTATTGGAGTGATTTTGTTGAAAAGAAAATTAGACTTTTTACCAAACAAAATGAATAAGTATTCGATTAGAAGATTTTCAGTAGGAACAGCTTCTATATTAGTCGGTACTACTTTATTGTTTGGAATTGGAAATGAAGCCCACGCAGCAGAAGGTGATCAAACACCTAATGCTAATGAAAATGTAGCTGACAAAGATGTGAGCGGAACGCAATTAAAAGAAGAAGCCCAAAATAACGAAGTAACAAATGAAGAGCCATCAAAAGAAGAAGCCCAAAATAACGAAGTAACAAATGAAGAGCCATCAAAAGAAGAAGCAACAAGTAACGAAGTAACAAGTGAAGAACAACCAAAAGA
>ERZ1023423.25-NODE-25-length-61425-cov-103.571924_pt1 | contig 61425 bp, 57 predicted proteins | sample MGYA00380513_ERZ1023423 | MGnify/ENA primary metagenome ERZ1023423 (study PRJEB33173, sample SAMEA4830333) | metagenome | study: EMG produced TPA metagenomics assembly of the PRJEB25223 data set...
TTGGGGTGGGACGACGAAATAAATTTTGCGAAAATATCATTTCTGTCCCACTCCCTAATTTGAGCTGGATATACCTTCATTTGAACCCTTTATTGCTAGTTTATGAAAGTATCATGAAAGCTTTATGAACATCGCTTGAGTTGCCTTTACAGTAGAAAATTTAAGTTTTACACTTTGTGTGAATGATACGTTTTGTATTGAATTAATTATAGAAAGGTACGTTGAAGATGTTTTCAATTGGAAGTGCAATTCTTCATTTTGTCATTGGTGGTATCGCTGTTGCATTAGCTTCAATTATTGCTGATAAGGTAGGTGGTAAGTTAGGAGGTATTATAGCTACTATGCCGGCAGTCTTTCTTGCGGCTATTATCGCATTAGCTTTGGATCATCGTGGTACGCAATTAGTGGAGATGTCGATGAATCTTAGTACTGGAGCAATTGTTGGTATTCTGTCTTGTATATTAACTGTATTTTTGGCATCTCTCTACATTAAGCATAAAGGTTATCGGAAAGGCGCAATATTCACAGTTGTTTGTTGGTTTGTTATTTCCCTCGCAATATTCAGTATTAGACATTTATAGTTTGGAAAGTGCGTGATAATTAGTTGTATTCAGTTATTAAGTAATAAATTATTGGAGGCAGAACATCATGAAATTAACATTAATGAAATTTTTTGTGGGGGGATTTGCAGTATTATTAAGTTATATTGTATCTGTAACACTACCTTGGAAAGAATTTGGCGGTATATTTGCAACGTTTCCGGCAGTATTTTTAGTGTCTATGTTTATTACAGGTATGCAATATGGTGATAAAGTCGCTGTGCATGTAAGTCGTGGCGCAGTGTTTGGTATGACAGGGGTATTAGTTTGTATTTTAGTTACATGGATGATGTTACATATGACGCACATGTGGTTGATTAGCATTATTGTTGGTTTCCTAAGCTGGTTCATCAGTGCAGTATGTATTTTTGAAGCAGTAGAATTTATAGCACAAAAAAGATTAGAAAAGCATAGTTGGAAAGCTGGAAAATCGAATAGTAAATAGTGTGAACGTAATCTCTTAAATAGGACTAACTTCGCAAGCATTGAATAGCATGGAAAAGTTGCATCAATAATAAATGAAATTCAAGTTAGCATTGAGAAAATTACAAGCGCGTAATCATACAGGTCTGTCTTAAGGGAGTCTTCGAACCCTGATGTTGTCGTATGTCAAAACATTTAGTCAATCATACAGGTGACTTGATTTAACTTTATCTGATAGTCTGATTGTAATGATTGTACTAATTGACTGGAGGCGTATGTAATTGAATCTGAGTAAACAAATTAAAAAGTATAGGGAACGAGATGGTTATTCACAAGAATATCTTGCTGAAAAGTTATATGTATCTAGGCAGAGTATTTCTAATTGGGAAAATGACAAAAGCTTACCAGACATACATAACTTATTAATGATGTGCGAATTGTTCAATGTAACTTTAGATGATTTAGTAAAAGGGACTATTCCATTTGTACCTGATATTAAAGTGCAACGAAGTCTTAACTTATGGGCATATGTGATGCTTATTTTCATGACACTAGCTGCAATTTTAACAGGACCTTTAATTGTTTATTGGAATTGGGCTTGGGGTATAACGGTGATGGTCATTTATGGAATAGGTTATTATGCATCTATGAAAATAGAAGACTTTAAAAAAGTGCATAAAATGGATAACTACGATCGAATTGTTGCTTTTATGAATGGAAAAGATCCTAGTGAAGTACAAACGACTAAAGCTAGAAATATAAAAACAGGTGTACTTTCTTTCATAGCATTTGTTGGTGCAATCATTCTTATAGCTTTGATTAGTATGTATCTGGCAAATAAGTTTTTATAAATCATCGTGGTATGGCCTCATATTACTTATATTATCCAAAATAGCATAAAAAAATACCAACAAGATTTAGAACCTTGTTGGTAATCAAAGCGATTCATTTATAATGAGTCGTTTTATTTTGTAAGATTAAACAGTTTGTACGTTAACTGCTTGGTCTCCACGTTGACCTTCAGTGATTTCGAAAGTAACTTTTTGACCTTCTTCTAAAGTTTTGTAGCCATCGCTAGCGATACCTGAGAAATGTACGAATACGTCTCCGCCATTTTCTTGTTCGATGAAACCAAAACCTTTTTCTGCGTTAAACCATTTTACTGTACCGTTATTCATATAGAAAACCTCCGTGTGCTTTTGCACTTAATATTTGTAACAAATTCATAACTAAAAAAGAGGATATTCTAAACAAATACACTACAATTTAATTCACGAGCTTTTATTACGTAAGTCCAACTATACGCTCATATTGGCATAATGTACAGTGTTTTTTGAAAATAAATTAAAAAAGATTTTTAAAAACCTTAGAAACGTTGATTTAAATGGGTTTATAAAAATAAAAAAATGTAGTCTTTTATGGTATTTGTTTGTTTTCAAAGTAACATATCGTTTAAAAATGACGATTTTATAAGCAATTCACAAAAAGCAAGCAGCGATAAACGCTACTTGTTGATATTAAAATCTGACTTGAAAGGTCATAGCAATGTTATATACTGATGGAAAGCGTTTATTTACCTTTTTCTTCACGGCGTTTTAAATAATAAGCGCCACCTAATAAACCAACTGGAATACCTATTATTGGTGTTGTAATGGTGCTTAAGACAATAACAATCATTGCTAAAGCAATCACGTTATACCAAGTTACAGTCAAATTTTTCAAATCCTCGTATGATTGTTTTACTAATTCTCTAAATTTCATGATTCAATCTCTCCTTTTTTATAAATCTTTAGATTGTCAAATTAAGCTGGACAGTTTATCATCTTCGATGAAACTCATAAATACTTCCAATGGTGTTCTATAACCTAAAGATTTTCTAGGACGATGATTGATTTTTTGAGCAACACTGATGATATGATCATCCGTTACTAAATTGAAATCTAGTTCTTTATCTAATCCACTGCGTCTAAGTATTCCGTTAGAATGTTCATTTAAACCTCGCTGTGATGGCGTGCCTGGATCAGCAAAAAATATAGATATATCGTGACAGTTACATATTGTTTTCCAGTTTGAGAACTCCTTACCACAATCAAAAGTAATTGATTTAAATATATGAGAAGGTAAAATGGAAAGGTGCAAGCAGTATTAAGAATTTAGGTAGCAAGAAAACAAGAAGTGGTACATACGATGCTAACCTAAAAAGAATTGGAGATTAAAATGATTATTAATCTTGAAACACAACAAATACATTTTGATTTAGAACATGAAACTCCCTATTTTCAATCACCTGAGAAAAATAGGATACGCTTAGATATTGATGTTCTCAATAAAAAGCAAATTTCTAATATTATTAATGTTATATTTAATAACCAATCAAAGACGAAATGTACATTTTTGTCTGAATACTTATATCCTGTTAAATTTAGAGAAAAAACAAGAATTGGTCGTTTTTTTAATATTACTAACTGGTACGAAGAAATCCATTCTACCGATGAGAAGTATGTTATTGCAACTATTAAAAATATAAAAAACAAAGACATAATTGATTATTCTTTATATATTAAAAAAGGTTTAGTGGAGCCATTTATTGTATTCTATAATCAAGAAAATATATTCTACATTAGCAATGCTGTTATAGATATCATCAGTGTATCCAAAGATACTCTTGGTTATATAAAGTCAGAATTCAATGATCACTGTGCTTCACCATACTGATTTTATAGCACGGAGAAAAGCCGTAGTTTCGAAGAGACCAACGGCTTTTTTATATAGCTTTAGATTGTCAAATTAAGCTGGACAGTTTATCATCTTCGATGAAACTCATAAATACTTCCAATGGTGTTCTATAACCTAAAGATTTTCTAGGACGATGATTGATTTTTTGAGCAACACTGATGATATGATCATCCGTTACTAAATTGAAATCTAGTTCTTTATCTAATCCACTGCGTCTAAGTATTCCGTTAGAATGTTCATTTAAACCTCGCTGTGATGGCGTGCCTGGATCAGCAAAAAATATAGATATATCGTGACAGTTACATATTGTTTTCCAGTTTGAGAACTCCTTACCACAATCAAAAGTAATTGATTTAAATATATGAGAAGGTAAAGATGAAAACATTGAGTGTAGAGTGTTTTCTATATCAGTTGCCTTACGACCTAAGGGTCGTAAGGTGATAATCATCTTGGATACTCTTTCTACCAAAGTAATGATTGCACTACCATGACGACGACCAACAATAGTATCTCCTTCAAGATGTCCAAACTCCTTATGTTTTCTATGGTAGGAAATACATATTGAGTTTAGCACAGAAGGCTTATTTATTTCCCTTTTTCTTCGCGGCGTTTTAAATAATAAGCGCCACCTAATAAACCAACTGGAATACCTATTATTGGTGTTGTAATGGTGCTTAAGACAATAACAATCATTGCTAAAGCAATCACGTTATACCAAGTTACAGTCAAATCTTTCAAATCCTCGTATGATTGTTTTACTAATTTTCTAAATTTCATAATTCAATCTCTCCTTTTTTATAAATCAATTAATAGTTATACTGCATTGCTTAAAATCAAAATCTCAATGAAGCATCTTTTAATCACAAGTGTTAAATGGTTTTCTTAATCAATTTGTTTGAATGTACAAAAGCGATTAAAGCAAAAACAATGTAAATGAGTGTGTATACAATGATTACTATAATAACCGGCATGAAGGATATATTACCCATCAATTTCATAAATGCTATGGCGGCGAATACTGCATGTAATATAGCAATCAATAATGGTAAACCGAAGTTGAAAGTAATTTTTAATAATAATCCCTTAAGCATATCTGTATGCGTAAAGCCTATGCGTTTTAATATTCTGAAGTTACTTAGTTCATCCTCAGTTTCATCCATTTGTTTAATATAAATAATACATCCAGCTGCTACTAAAAATGCTAATCCTAAAAATGATGTAACAAATATTAGAATACCGTTAGTAGCATCGACCTCTTTTTTCATTTCATCATAAGTGATGACTTTGTCTCCAAACTGTTTTGCAATTGCTTGAGCTTTTTCCTTTTGTGATGTTTGTTTAATATCATATCCATAAAAAGTATGAACGTTATTTTGTGTTTTCAACTGCTGATACTTTTCAGGACTTACTTCGACGACAGGTGAGTTGAAGCTTAGATTTAAAGGATAAACCTTACCTTTGTCTTCTTGTGTAACACGGAAAGTTTCATTCTTAGTTCCTTTTACTACTAAATCTTTGTTTAAATGGATATTAATAATGTTAGGAAGTGATTTTGTATTTGTAATGATGGCATTGTTACCAGTTAACTTTGTATTTGCACTTAAAATAGAATTCGTGCGACCTGAATCACTACCATTTTCCAAAGTAATAACCTGATCTTTAACATTATTTACAGTGATAGTTTCATAATAATTTTTAGTAAATGTAATATGTTGTTGGCTTAGTTTAGATTCAAATTTTTGCGCATCTTGAGAGGCGACCACGTTAAATTCATTTGGTGCCATTGATGTAAGGGTTTGATCTGTATTTGATTTAGATAATGCCGCAAAACACAATACAGTTACTGTAACTGCAGAAATAATTGCAATGATAGTTAAAGACATGGCATTTTTCTTCATTCGGTACATAATAGAAGATGTAAATACAACATCTGTAATAGATACGCGTCCATTTTTAGATTTTTTCAAAGTTTTAAAAATCAGTGACACGGAACTTCTGAAGAATAAATAGGCGCCTACAACCGTTAAAAATAAAATAATAAACGGTGATGTCATAGCCATAGTTAGTGCTTTGAACGTACCAAACATTTCTGTCGCCATATAATAGCCTAGTGCAATCATAGCAATACCTAATACGCCTGAAATAACCTCTGCAGTCGTTACTTTCGCAGTTGTAACATCAGTCTTAATTGAGTCTTTCATCATTGATAAGATACTGCGTCTTTTTAAAAATAAACTACTTTGAAATAGAATCAGTATATACGCAATAACTAGCATGAAAATAGTTAAAACAAGGGCCATAGGTTCGAAATGTATCGATAAGTTAATCGATAACGACATCAATTTAGATACAATGGAAAGCAATAATTGTGCACCTGCAATGCCACATAATACACCGACAACACCTGTGATTAAAAATACAATCATTTGTTCAAGTGCTAACATTTTCAAAATGTTTTGTCGTGTTAAACCAATCAACTGAAATAGCGCAAATTCACGTGTACGACGTTTCACGAATAAATGATTGGCATACATTAAAAAGATGACAATAATGATAAATAAAAATATTGATCCGACTAAAGCACCTTTCTTAATGATGGCCATCGAGTCGTCATTATTTACACCTTTAGTAAACTGTAAGGTTGTAAAACTGAAATATAAGACGATACTAAAAAATAATGAAAATAAATACATTGCATAATGTTTTAAGTTTTGGCGTAAGTTTTTGAAAACGATATGGTTAAATGTCATTTGAGACACCACCTAATACTGATTGAAGATGTACAATGTCTTCATAAAAGGCCTGTTTAGAACGTCCTTCCTGATAAAGTTGTGTATGAATTTGGCCATCTTTTAGCATGATGACACGTTCTGCAAAACTTGCTGCAACTGGATCATGTGTAACCATGACAATTGTGGTATCAAACGATTTATTCATTTCTTCCAAACGTTGTAATAGGTCATTTGCACTTTTCGAGTCGAGTGCGCCTGTTGGCTCATCTGCAAATATGATTTGAGGTTTATGAACAAATGCTCTCGCTGCTGCAGTTCTTTGTTGTTGACCACCAGATAATTCGCTAGGGTATTTATTTCCCAGGTCATAAATACCTAATGCTGTCGTGATCGCTTTATAATTTTCTTCCATTGTTGCCTTCGACATTTTTTGAACAGATAAAGGTAACATAATGTTTTCTTTAACAGTTAATGTCGGCAGAATACTGTAATCTTGGAAGATGAAACCTAATGATTCTTTACGGAATTTGGCAAGTGCTTTTTGATTAAGTTTATTAAGCTCTTGTCCGTTAGCAATCACGCTACCGCTAGAAATTTGGTCAATTGAACTTAGTACATTTAATAAGGTTGTCTTACCTGATCCAGAAGGCCCCATAATCGCAACGAATTCGCCTTTTTGTATGTCAAAGTTAATATCTTTAAGTGCTTGAAATGTGTGCTTTTTACCATATGTTTTTGAAACATGTTGCACTGATAATATCGTCATAGTATCACTCCTTTTGTATTTAATTTCATTTTAAATAATAAGTAGAACAGTAGCCTTTATCTAAACTTACAATTCAATGTTTGAATCTTACATAGTTGAAAGATATTAATATATCGTGATTTTCTCGGGTGAATTTGGATTATTGGAAAGCAATTCAACTAATTTGAGCATCGCAGTATTTGCACTGAGGAAATGTTTCTATAAGTTAAGATGAGGGAATTTAATCAATGAACAATAGTGGTACTAATGAAAATATAAAGAAGGCGTTGTTTGAAAGGAAATGATTGTTATGGAAAAAGGAAATCAAGGCATTAAATGGTCTAGTTTGATTATGGGTGTGCTGTTATTAATGTTAGCAGTTGTTATTTTTACGTTCCCAATTGAAAACTTTTATGCAATCACATGGTTAATTGGATTATTTGTATTGATTAATGGTGTAATTCAAATTGTTTATCGTAGAAAAGTCAAAGCTTTAGTTGGTGGTAACCAAAATTGGATTCTGTTTATGGGGATTGTAGATATTCTCTTTGGTCTTATTGTCATTTTTAATGTTGGTGCTAGCTCGGCATTTTTTATCTACATGTTTGCTTTTTGGTTTATTTTTAGTTCTATCGCTGGATTATTTACGTTTTCGGGTAGTGGTAGCTTAAAACTAATTTCAGTGATTTTTAATTTATTAGGTATTGTTTTCGCTGTCATTTTATTATTTAATCCATTAATGGGTATCGTCTTTATTTCGACGATGATTGCTATTGCATTTGTATTCGTGGGTGTCATTTATGTTGTAGATGCACTTGATTAAGTAAAATGAAGCGGTTCAAAAGAAGGGTGTGGCATGAAGTTTGTGCCATATCCTTTTTGTTGTGTTTGCGCAGAGTGTCGATAAAGAAATACTTTTTCTTTAGAAATTAGTATTTCTTGTGCATCAGTTTTACGCATGAATGCCTATTTATAAGTACACACGAGCTTTGGCTAATGTGTAAGAACCACTAAATCATCAATTATTAGTGGCGCTGTATCATTTTTGTCCCACCCCCTGACGAACATGTGTATTAAAAAAGGACGTTACCTACATTAAAGTAAGTCACGTCCGTATTTTTATGATTAATTTTCGCTGTTTTCAAGTCGACTAATTGTTACATTTAGTCCAAAGTATGTTGTTAAAAAATGTTGATAGTTATCTTTAGTGACAGCTAACTTTTCTGAGATGCCATCCTTTGCTTTTGTCAAAGTTAAATGATTTTCAGACATTGTAGCACGGCCAAACGATTGTGGCATTGTAATTAATAAATGCTGTACAAATATTGAATCTGGATGCGTTTGATTATATTCAATATTTTTATCAAAATCTGCAATACATTTAGCTTTAAATTCAGCTTCATATTTTGTATGCCAATTATCATTTTCGAATTTTTGAACATAGAAAATATCCTTGTCTTCGTTGTTAAAGATAGCACGAAACGTACCACTGATGTCAGTAATCGGTTGTGTATGTTCTGACGAAGTAATAGGAATGGCGTGTAGAGGTAAGTCTCCAAAGCCAACATCAGTTACATAGAATACATCATTTATAGAAACAACAAGTGAAGCATGTGAACCGTTCAGACTGCGACCGCCACCGGGTGTATGAATAGTAGCTGACATTAATTCGGGATTAAATCCTTTTTGTTGTAAATAGGTTTTGAAAAATGTATTTAACTCATAACAAAAACCACCACGTTTATCACGAACAATTTTATTAAAAAGTGCATCGATATTTATAGATATCGGCTTACCATTTTGAACATCAATATTTTCAAAAGGTACAGTTAACATAAAACGAGTTGCATAATAATTTAATGCTTCAATACTCGGTCGATTATAACGAGATGAATCAATTTGTAAATATTTCTCTAACTTCGCAATATTCATAAGCATAACGCCTCCTGTATTAAAGATTATAGTTAAATTTTAAACAGAAATGCTGAAACTTTAAATTCGAAAGTATTGAATTTTGGATAAACACATTTTAAATAGAAAAATACGCTCTCAAAATGAAGTCATCTCTAAAAGAAACGATTTAAAGATGACTACTGAGAGCGTAGCATAATGGAAGAAGTGTGCAGGATGTCTAAAAATGTAACAATACAAAGGTAGTTGCAAGACAAGTTACTTTATTTAGAACATTTGTGTTCTATGCGACCAAACTTCCAAATTAAACTTGAAATAAGCCAAGTAATTAAAAATAAAGCAACTAGAATATAACCTAAATAATCAAATTCGATTGAACTAATAAATGCCCAAAATGCACCGTGTAAGTCTAGTTTATCAGCAAGAATTTGTAGCAATTCAATCATCCCAATCACTAATGCAGCTATGACGGATATCGCAGTAATCGTTATATTGTAATAGATTTTGCGAATAGGATTGAAGAATGCCCAATTATAGGCATATTTCATTACAACACCATCTAAAGTATCCAACAAACTCATACCTGATGCGAATAAAATTGGTAAAGATAAGATTCCGATAAATGAAATGGCTTGTTGTGATGCGCCTGAAGAAAGAGCGAGTAACGCAATTTCACTAGCTGTATCAAAACCAAGTCCAAATAAAAAGCCAAGTGGCAATACGTGCCAACTACGCGTGATTAATTTGAAATAAGGTCCTACAAATCGAGAAACAAATCCTCTAGATTCAAGTAATGCATCGACTTCAGCTTCTTCAATGTGTTCACGACGTAATTTAGCGAATAAGTTAATTAAAGAGATTAAAATAATTAGATTCAACACACCGATAAGCACTAAAAAGAAACCTGAAACTAATGTACCAATCGTTCCACCAATATCTTGGAAATGTGGTAATTCATCTTTAGCCCATTTTACAGATACCCCTAAAAAAACAGCCATTAAAAATACGACAGATGAATGTCCAATTGAAAAGTAGAAACCAACACCAGATGGATCTTTGCGTTGCTGTAATAATTTGCGAACCGTATTATCTATCGCGGCAATATGATCAGCATCAAATGCATGACGTAAACCTAATGTATATGCAAGAATCCCCATACCAAATAAGATATGATGGTCTTTTCCAGCAATCCATAAAAAACTAAACCCAATAACGTGTAACAAAATGACAATAGCTATGTATGGTAACCAGCTTAAGCGCTCATTTTTAAAAACAGTCAAAATATATCCTTCTTTCATAACATGATATTTAATCATACTGTATGTTCAATGTGCACTCTAATAATAAGTGTTCATATAACAAAAATGTTATACAAAATTATTTGTTATATAAAAATATACATGTAACCGCAAAAGAATTTTTTGCGATATATAATTTGATACATTAACCAACAACAATGTAAGATGTCACTTTGCTTAACTTGGCATCCTTTTTATGATTTTCAAATTCAAAAAAATGAGCAAAATGAATCTCTTTACCAGTTTTTAATATTTCAATACCATGCATGGAACCTAAGCACCCATGTGTGATGCTGGAGTGGATATTGAGACTAGCAACCTGATTGTAATGATTAGATAGTTCTTGAATTAATATTTGAGGTCCGTATATGTCAAAGCGGCCAGGGACAGACCAAATAAATTCTGTTGTAACCAGTGAACGTAATAATTCAATATCTAATGCTGCTGTAGCAACTATAAAATCTATCATTTGTTGACGTTTAGGGGCATGATTGCATGGCACGTCTCCTGTTAATAAAAAAGGTAATGATGAATGAACTTCCGTTCTAAAATGTAAATGCTGTTGATTTAAAGCTTGTTCCAATATTGATATAGCTTTAGGACCAACGCCATGCATCTCCATTAGAGATGACTTCGTATATTGTGATACTGCTTCTAATGTGTATATACCTTGTGAATTTAGCGCGCGTGTTGCAGGCTTTCCAATTTTAGGTAAAGTCATTTGTATCCATCCTTTATGTTGTATGGTAGTCTTTCTGGCAATATACCCTGATTTGTACAGAATTATTTATAAAATTAATATTGTTTAGTGATTGGTGAATAAATGTGAGAAATATAAACAAAATGATATCTTTATCGAAATATTATTAGTAAAATCGTTATATTAGCTTAACTAAGTGAGCGTAACATGTTAAAAATTTGGGAGAGTAAGGAGGTATGTATGTGAATACAGAATATAAAAAAGGTATATTTTTAGCACTTAGTGCATACATTCTGTGGGGAATACTACCTATATATTGGCAGTTCGTTGATGCAATAGGCGCATTTGAAATTTTAGCCTTTCGTATTATATTTTCAGCAATATTCATGATTTTCATACTCGCGGTTGGACAAAAACAACGCAATGCATTTCAACGAGATATGAATCAATTGTTAGCCAAGCCCATTCAATTACTAGCAATTGTCGTAACGGGTTATGTGATCACCTTGAATTGGGGTACATTTATTTGGGCTGTAACGAACGGACACGTCCTACAAACAAGTTTAGGTTATTATATAAATCCACTTGTCAGTATTCTACTCGCACTTATCTTTTTAAAAGAAAGATTCAATAAATTTGAATGGTTAGCCATATTATTCGCATTCATTGGTGTACTATATATGACACTGAAAATTGGAGAATTCCCAATCGTCTCTATTATATTAGCGTTATCCTTTGGTACATATGGATTATTGAAAAAAGTAGTACATATTGATGCCATCAGCAGTATTACGATTGAATGTATTGTTACCGCACCTGCTGGACTAATATACGTTATTTATTTATGGCAGCAACATCAGATGTCATTTGGATTGAACATGTCATCATTTTGGTTGTTATTTTCTGGTGCTATTACGGCAATACCACTAATCCTATTCTCAGCCGGGGCAAAACGTATCCCACTTTCGCTAATAGGATTTATTCAATATGTTGGACCAACAATAATGTTTGTACTCGGCATATTTGTTTTCAAAGAGCCTTTTAGTTTAGATCAATTAATTACGTTTATATTTATTTGGACAGGTATTGTGTTATATAGTCTTTCTCAATACATTAAATTGAAGAAACATCCAGTCGCAAAAACCCTATAAAATGATTAAAGTGAGAAAATTGCTAAATTGTATATGTGGTCATTTTCTATTTGTGCCATGTTTAGGTAAGACTGAGGTATGTGTGCAGTAACAGTGACAGCTGTATAAATTTAAAACATTAAATATGAAATAAATCACTTTCGTTGAATTCGCACTTAAAATGAATTTAAACGAAGGTGTTTTTTTATTTTATGATTTATGAGGGAATACGTAATGTTAATCAATGAAGCGGATTAGTATAGAAATGTATTTTATGTGATGTTACGTAATGACTTAAATCTTTATACAAATTTTCAGTGAAGCACGCAATGATTTAAAGGATAAACGTATTTTAAAAAGGGAGTCTTGATTTAGCAAAGATTGATTTTAAATACAAATTAAAAAGCGCCCAAATCGATGAGATTCGAGCGCTAATTGGTATATTTTAAAATATACCAATTACTTTCATCCAAAGTGATCCTAAACCAATCCAGGTAATAAAGTAGACGAAACCTAAGATCAAGTTCATTGTCCACCAATGTTTTTGAGTCACGTAACCTGAAGAGAATAGAATCGGCGCTGGACCACTACTATAGTGTGTTGTTGAAGCTAATAGGTTACCGAAGAAACCTAACATTAATGCACTGAATAATGGTGGTGCACCGGCTGCGATGGCAACGCCTAGTAATGCTGCATACATCGCACTGATATGTGCTGTAGAACTTGCAAATAAGTAATGTGAATAGAAGTAGAACAATATTAAAATGACCAGTACTATAGGCCAGCTTAATCCACCAAGACTTGTAGCAATGGATTTACTTAACCAAGGAATAAATCCAAGCTTGTTCAATTGGTCGGCCATTAACACTAACACTGAGAACCATACTAATGTGTTCCAAGCACCTGTTTCGTTTAAAATGTCTTGCCATGTTAAGACGCCTGTCAATAATAACAATGCTAGCGCGATAAAGGCCGTTAAAGTTGCATCAATATGAATGAAACTTCCGACAATCCATAGTGTTAGAGCAATGACAAAAATACCAATCATAAATTTTTCAGCTAAAGCGATTTTACCCATAGTCGCTAATTCATTTTCAGCCCAACTTTTAGCATTTGGTGTTTCTTTAACAGTTGGTGGATAAATTTTATAAATGATAAAAGGTACAACAATTAAGGAAACAAGTCCAGGAACTAAAGCAGCTAAGAACCAATTCATCCATGTAATGTGAACATTAGATGTGCTAGATGCTAAATTTTGTGCAAGGGGGTTACCGGCCATTGCAGTTAAAAACATAGCAGCAGTAATTAAGTTACCTTGGAATTCTGTGAAAACAAGAAATGCACCCATTTTGCGTGATGATTCGTCTTTTGGTTTCGAACCAAATGATTCAGAAAGTGATTTGATAATTGGGAACATGATTCCACCAGCACGCGCGGTATTACTTGGTGTAGCAGGCGCTAGAATTAAATCTACACCGACGATAGAATATGCTAAGCCTAATGTCTTTTTACCAAATAATTTGACGAAATGAAGTGCGATACGTCTACCAAGACCTGTTTTCACAAATCCTCTCGAAATGAAAAATGCCATAGCAATTAACCATATACTATTATTACCAAAACCAGCGACAGCCGTTTTCATGTCAACAATGCCAACGAGTACCATGATTGTAAATCCAATTATAGAGACAGCCCCGATTGGCATCGGTTGTGTAATACAAGCAATGATTGTCGCGACGAATATTGCGAACATATACCATGCTGTTGGATCCACAGCATCCGGTTTAAAAGGTGTAAGTGCCCAAATAAGGAGACCTACAACGATAGGGAGTATAAACTTACGATATTTAACCGTGTTTTCCATGTTAAAACGTCCTTCTTTCTATGTTTTATACATATTTCAATTTAAGAATAAAGCTAACTTCAAAAGATGTACAGTAATAATTAAATATAAAATTAAATTAACGAAATCATTAATATAATTATTTTTCGAGAATCGGTAAGGAACTGGTATAGTTGGTGTTTATTAAATTTAAAAGATTTTGAAAATGAACTAATATACTAAGAAAATAATTGATACAAGTTAACTTCATGCACTTGTATTCGCTATACTGTATATATTTTTCATAATAAAATAATAATATGAATTTTTGATAAATTCCATTGAATAAGAACTAAATTAGTTTATAATTTATCATTAGTATCCTATGGATATGACATAGAGTATAAGGAGGGGTTTTTATGAACAAAAATGTGTTGAAGTTTATGGTCTTTATAATGTTATTAAATATCATCACGCCTTTATTTAATAAAAATGACGCATTGGCAGCACGAGATATTTCATCAACGAATGTTACAGATTTAACTGTATCACCGTCTAAGATAGAAGATGGTGGTAAAACGACAGTAAAAATGACATTCGACGATAAAAATGGAAAAATACAAAATGGTGACACGATTAAAGTGGCATGGCCGACAAGCGGTACAGTAAAGATTGAAGGTTATAGTAAAACAGTACCATTAACTGTTAAAGGTGAACAGGTGGGTCAAGCAGTTATTACACCAGACGGTGCAACAATTACATTCAATGATAAAGTAGAAAAATTAAGTGATGTTTCGGGATTTGCAGAATTTGAAGTACAAGGAAGAAATTTAACGCAAACAAATACTTCAGATGACAAAGTAGCTACTATAACATCTGGGAATAAATCAACGAATGTTACGGTTCATAAAAGTGAAGCGGGAACAAGTAGTGTTTTCTATTATAAAACGGGAGATATGTTGCCAGAAGATACGACACATGTACGATGGTTTTTTAAATATTAACAATGAAAAAAGTTATGTATCAAAAGATATTACTATAAAGGATCAGATTCAAGGTGGACAGCAGTTAGATTTAAGCACATTAAACATTAATGTGACAGGTACACATAGCAATTATTATAGTGGACCAAATGCAATTACTGATTTTGAAAAAGCCTTTCCAGGTTCTAAGATAACTGTTGATAATACGAAGAACACAATTGATGTAACAATTCCACAAGGCTATGGGTCATATAATAGTTTTTCAATTAACTACAAAACCAAAATTACGAATTAACAGCAAAAAGAGTTTGTTAATAATTCACAAGCTTGGTATCAAGAGCATGGTAAGGAAGAAGTGAATGGGAAATCATTTAATCATACTGTGCATAATATTAATGCTAATGCCGGTATTGAAGGTACTGTAAAAGGTGAATTAAAAGTTTTAAAACAGGATAAAGATACCAAGGCTCCTATAGCTAATGTAAAATTTAAACTTTCTAAAAAAGATGGATCAGTTGTAAAGGACAATCAAAAAGAAATTGAGATTATAACAGATGCAAACGGTATTGCTAATATTAAAGCGTTGCCTAGTGGAGACTATATTTTAAAAGAAATAGAGGCGCCAGCACCGTATACATTTGATAAGGATAAAGAATATCCGTTTACTATGAAAGATACAGATAATCAGGGATATTTTACGACTATTGAAAATGCAAAAGCGATAGAAAAAACAAAAGATGTTTCTGCTCAAAAGGTTTGGGAAGGCACTCAAAAAGTGAAACCAACGATTTATTTCAAGTTGTACAAACAAGATGACAATCAAAACACAACACCAGTAGACAAAGCAGAGATTAAAAAATTAGAAGATGGAACGACAAAAGTGACATGGTCTAATCTTCCGGAAAATGACAAAAATGGCAAGACTATTAAATATTTAGTTAAAGAAGTAAATGCTCAAGGTGAAGATACAACACCAGAAGGATATACTAAAAAAGAAAATGGTTTAGTGGTTACTAATACTGAAAAACCAATCGAAACAACATCAATTAGCGGTGAAAAAGTATGGGACGACAAAGACAATCAAGATGGTAAGAGACCAGAAAAAGTCAGTGTGAATTTATTGGCTAACGGAGAGAAAGTAAAAACAGTAGATGTGACATCTGAAACAAACTGGAAGTACGAATTTAAAGACTTACCGAAGTATGATGAAGGAAAGAAAATAGAATATACAGTGACCGAAGATCACGTAAAAGACTACACAACAGACATCAACGGTACGACAATAACGAACAAGTATACACCAGGAGAGACATCGGCAACAGTAACAAAAAATTGGGATGATAATAATAACCAAGACGGAAAACGACCAACTGAAATCAAAGTTGAGTTATATCAAGATGGAAAAGCAACAGGAAAAACAGCAACATTAAATGAATCTAATAACTGGACACATACGTGGACAGGATTAGATGAAAAAGCAAAAGGTCAACAAGTAAAATACACAGTCGAGGAATTAACAAAGGTTAAAGGTTATACAACACATGTGGATAACAATGATATGGGTAACTTGATTGTGACGAATAAATATACGCCAGAAAAACCTAATAAACCAATCTATCCTGAAAAACCAAAAGACAAAACACCACCAAATAAACCTGATCATTCTAATAAAGTTAAACCAACTCCCCCAGATGAGCCATCAAAAGTGGATAAGGTTGATCAACCTAAAGATAATAAAACCAAACCTGAAAATCCTCTAAAAGAATTACCAAAAACTGGTATGAAGATTATAACTTCTTGGATTACATGGGTATTTATAGGTATATTGGGATTGTATTTAATTTTAAGAAAAAGATTTAACTCATAAACCATTATAATTATTTTTATAGATATGACTATTCCTAGTTCTATGTATAATACATGATATTAATAGGTCACTTTTAATCTGTATGTAAGCAGACTAAAAGTGGCCTTTTAAACAAATAAAAAAATCCGTTAACGTGTTGTTAACGGTTAATAAGCACATATTTATTTTAAATTTTTTAATATACGAGACATTTCTTCAATTTTACCAGCATGAAGTGGGATGTGAATGGCATTTAATACTAATAACTCTTCTAAGTTATTACAACCGACAATTGGCTGTTTCAATTCAATTGCTAAATCATCTTCAGTTAGATTTCGTGCACGTTCAGGTAATGTTTGGAGACCTTCTAAAATCGTTTCAATATTCGGTACTTCCTCCTTCCATTCATCTGGAGACGAACCATTTCCGAATAAAGGTCTATATATATTTAAATCAATATTCTCTTTACCAGCAACAGCTAAGGCTGATTCAAAAATTGTTAATACATGCCCAAATTGCCAATGAATGGTATTAGAAAAAGGCTTATGATAATCATCAAGTACCTTTTCAACTTTCCAAGTATCATACACATTTACTAAATATCCTAAACCCATATCAATGACATCAAATACTGTTTTTGTAGTCATTATTAATTCCTCTCCCATAAATAAAACATACTTCCGTAAGTATTACCCTATTAACAAATTTGTTAGTCATTTAAGGAATGTATTTTGTTGTTACTCTTATAACTATTCTGTTGTGCCTAGAGCTATACGTAAATCATCGTCATCAGAAATAGCTTCAATAGCTGCAGTCAGCCCTGTAACAATGTTTTCTAATGTCATTGATGGTGTATCGGATTTACCATCAATCTGCTCTGGTATGTATGGCACATGAATAAATCCGAATCGAAGAAGAGGGTAATGCTTATCTTGTAAATAACCTAAGTGATAAAGTACGTGATTACATACGAACGTACCTGCGCTATTTGAAAGTGCTCCTGGAAGTCCTTGGTTAATAATACTTTGAGTCATTGCTTTAACTGGTAAATTTGAAAAATAAGCTGGCGCACCGTCTAAATGAATGGCTTGATCAATAGGTTGAAAATCATCATTATCTGGAATACGCGCATCATCAATATTTATAGCAACACGTTCTGGTGTGATGGCACTTCTCCCACCAGCTTGTCCTATCGATAACACAATATCATAGTGATTAGATGCTAATGCTTTATTTATCATAGTATCTACTTTCTTAAAAGAGGTTGGTAGTTTTAGTTTATCGATTGTATGTGTGCCAATAATATCTTCTAGTTGAGTCACAGCTTCCCAAGAAGGATTAATATCTTGATTGTCAAAAGGCGCAAACCCTGTTACTAAAATGTGCATTTTAAGACACCCCGCAGTATTAAAATTTAATTTAGTATAACATGCGCATAATTAAAAACATATCAGGTTATGTATGCGCATAAAAAACAGCCTTGAACAACCTTTATAAATCGGATTTTCAAAGCGTGTTTTGATAGGTATTTAATTAAAACTAAGCATGTTGATGTAAATCATCAAAGTTTGTTAAACGTTGTTGCCACTCATTATCACTAATATTATTTGCTTGAACATAACGATTACGCTCATGTTTAGCACATTCATAAGAGCATGCACCTAAATATTTGGCTTCATTTTCTTCAGAAACTAATATTTGTTTATTACATTCTGGGTTAGCGCAATTAATATAACGTTCACATGGTTTGCCATCAAACCAATCCTTACCAATAATTGTTTTTTCAACTTGGTTGATATCAACACTGATACGATCATCAAATACATACATTTTACCGTCCCAATATTGACCTTTTGTTTCAGGGTCTTTACCATATGTAGCAATACCGCCGTGAAGTTGTGCTACATCTTCGAAACCTTCTTTTAAAAGCCATCCAGAAAATTTTTCACATCGAATGCCACCAGTACAGTACGTAACCACTTTTTTATCTGCAAATAACGCTTTATTCTCTTTAATCCAGTCAGGCAAATCTCTAAAGCGCGTGATATTTGGACGAATTGCACCTCGGAAATGACCTAAATCAAATTCATAATCATTACGTGCATCAATAATGACTGTGTCATCATCTTCAAGAGCTTTTCTAAATTCTACAGGTGATAAATATTGGCCAGTTGTGTGTCTTGGATCGACGTCTTCTTCTAAATCTAAAGCAACAATCTCTTTTCGAGGACGTACATGCATTTTCTTAAAAGCATGTCCTTCAGCTTCATCAATTTTAAACACCATATCTTTGAATCGTTCATCGGCATGCATATGTGCCATATATTGTTCGGTTTCTTCTTTTGTACCAGATAATGTGCCGTTAATACCTTCTGTAGAAACAAGAATTCTACCTTTTAAATGGTGTGCTTTACAAAAGGCTAAGTGATCCTGAGCAAACTGTTCAGGGTCATCAATCGTCGTATATTTATAATATAAAAGAACTTGATAGTTCATAGGTTAATCTCCTTCTATAAACATGTTATAAGCATGTTAATTTTTAAAATAAAGCGTCAATACGCATATTTGTCTACGTCCATCATTTTAACAGAGTTGTATTGTCATTCAATATTTCTAGCTTGAAATCAGCCACTAGACCGATAAAATAGATAAATGAAAACGTTATCATTTGATTTAAATGTTCCCTTGTTTAAAATAAAAATGATAGTTAAAACGAATGAAATGAAAGGAATGATCATGATGTCACAACAAGATTTACCTACATTATTTTATAGCGGGAAGTCTAATAGTGCTGTTCCAATTATATCTGAAAGTGAATTACAAACAATTACAGCTGAACCATGGCTTGAAATTTCCAAAAAAGGATTGCAATTAGAAGGATTAAACTTTGATCGGCAAGGACAACTATTTTTATTGGATGTATTCGAAGGTAATATTTTCAAAGTCAATCCTGAAACGAAGGAAATTAAACAACCTTTTGTAAGTCATAAAGCGAATCCTGCAGCAATCAAAATACATAAAGATGGCCGATTATTCGTTTGTTATTTAGGAGATTTTAAATCTACAGGAGGCATTTTTGCAGCTACAGAAAATGGTGACAACATACAAGATATTATTGAAGATCTGTCAACAACATATTGTATTGATGACATGGTATTTGATTCTAAAGGTGGATTTTATTTTACAGATTTTAGAGGATACTCTACCAACCCACTAGGAGGCGTTTATTATGTTGCGCCGGACTTTAAAACAGTGACGCCGATTATTCAAAATATTAGCGTAGCAAATGGTATTGCTTTAAGTACAGATGAAAAAGTACTATGGGTAACAGAAACAACAGCCAATCGATTACATCGCATTGCACTTGAAGATGATGGTGTGACGATACAACCATTTGGAGCTACCATACCGTACTATTTTACAGGTCATGAAGGACCAGACTCATGTTGTATTGATAGAGATGATAATTTATATGTGGCAATGTATGGTCAAGGCCGAGTATTAGTATTTAATAAAAGGGTTATCCAATAGGACAAATATTGATACCAGGCCGAGATGAAGGACATATGTTACGTTCTACGCATCCGCAATTTATACCTGGCACAAATCAACTCATCATTTGTTCCAATGATATAGAAATGGGCGGAGGATCTATGCTTTATACGGTTAATGGCTTTGCAAAAGGTCATCAAAGTTTTCAGTTTCAATAAGACCTACCTGAATGAAAGGCGTCTTAATATAAGTTTAAATCTTAGCGATTTTTAATTAGAAGTTAAAAAATGCCAACTATACCTAGGGATGATATAGTTGGCATTTCGTATATATTAAAACAATGAGGATTGTGTAATGAGATTATTCTGAGATTGAAAATTCAGCTGATGCTTCGAATTTCACATCTTTACCTAGCATTACTCCACCAGTTTCAAGCGCTTGGTTAAAGTTAATGCCATATTTTTCTCTATTGATTGTACCAGTAACAATAATACCTGTTACTTGAGCACCATCCATAGGATTCTTACTTACTCCGTTGAATTCAACGTCGAATGTTTCTTCGTTAGTGATACCTTTAATTGTTAAATCACCAACAACTTTGTTTTCAGTAACTGATTTTGTTTCAAATGTGATTTTATCAAATTCATCAGTACCAAAGAAATCACCAGATTTTAAGTGGTTATCACGTGCTTCGTTTTTAGTGTTAATTGAGCTTGGAATAATTGTTGCAGTAGCTTTCAAAGTACTGAAGTCATTAATATCTCCTTCAACAGCTACATCAAATTGATCAAATGAACCTTTCACTTTAGAAACCATTAAATGTTTAATTTGGAATTCTAAACTACTGTGTGCACCATCAAAAGTAAAGTTAGTCATAATATAAAACCTCCATATTTTTATCTCTTAGATATATTTTTTATACTTGATATACATACAATACCACCTACAAAATAAAGATGCAAGCATTTTATTTCGAATTCGAATATTTTTCTGTGATGTATTTAAAGAATGACCTATAAAACACCACACTATTGTTATACCCTAGTCAATTAATTCAAACATAAAGAAGTGTAACCAACGTTCAATAAATTTAGTTAATGAGATAAATCTGACTATTATTATCATTTTTATAGTCACTACTATTGACTTTGTATCAAGTGATTCGTACTATTTTAATATAATTCTGAAAATTCAAAATACAGAACATTAAATATGTAGATAATATTTTTTTGAAGTTTTAAAAAAAGGAGGCATTTTATGGGAAATTATTTGGTATTGCAATCAGATTTTGGACTTAGTGATGGCGCTGTAAGTGCAATGTATGGAGTTGCATATACTGTAAGTGATGATATACGTATCGAAAACTTAACGCATGATATACCACCGTATGACATTTGGGTAGCATCATATCGTTTATATCAAACTGTAAAATACTGGCCTAAAGGCACAGTTTTTGTATCAGTGGTAGACCCGGGTGTAGGTAGTGATAGGCGGAGCATTGCTTGCTTAACATATTCAGGTCATTACATTATTACACCTGATAATGGTTCTTTAAGTCATATTAAACATTACGAAGGTATTAAAAAAGTTATCGAAATTGATGAAGTGAAAAGCCGATTGCCTCATTCGGAAGAAAGTCATACTTTTCATGGTAGAGATGTCTATGCATACAATGGTGCGAGATTAGCTGCAAATAAGATAGCGTTTGAACGTCTCGGTCAGGCAATTAATGTTGATAGTATTGAGGCATTAGAAATAAGAGAAGCGACAAAAAATGAGGATTCTGTTACAGGAAGCATTGATATTTTAGATATCAGATTTGGGTCATTATGGACAAATATTCCATTGGCATTCTTAAAATCCTTGGAAATTGTTCATGGTAATAATTTGGTGGTAACAATTTATCATCAAGATAAGAAAGTCTATCAAAATATTATTAAATTTGCGCGATCGTTTGCAGATGTTAATGTGGGTGAACCTCTTGTGTATGTTAACTCGCTAGTAAATATTGGTGTAGCGGTCAATCAAGACTCATTTTCAGATTTATATCATATTGGTACTGGAAATGATTGGACGATTCATTTATCTAAAGCACCATCGATTTAATGAATTTTTTATGTAAGGAGTAATGAAGATGAAAAAACAAGATATTTCAGTTAAAACTGTTGTTGCAATTGGTATAGGAGCAGCGGTATTTGTAATTTTAGGGCGTTTTGTTGTAATACCAACAGGTTTTCCTAATACGAATATAGAAACATCATATGCATTTTTAGCATTAATATCTGCAATATTTGGACCTTTTGCTGGTTTAATGACTGGATTAGTTGGACATGCTATTAAAGATTTCACGACATACGGTAGTGCTTGGTGGAGTTGGGTTATTTGTTCAGGAATTATAGGCTGTTTATATGGATGGACTGGACTAAAATTAAATCTTTCTTCAGGCCGATTTTCTAGGAAATCGATGATTTATTTTAATATCGGTCAAATTATTGCGAATATTATTTGCTGGGCACTTATTGCACCAACATTAGATATTTTGATTTATAACGAACCAGCTAACAAGGTTTATACACAAGGTGTTATCTCTGCAGTATTAAATATTATTTCAGTTGGCATTATTGGGACAATATTATTAAAAGCATATGCTTCATCTCAAATAAAAAAAGGTAGTTTACGTAAAGAATAATTATTTTGTTGAATCAGATATGTAAATGAATGTAGAAAGGTAATGATATATCATGACTGAACCAATTATCTCGTTCAAAGACTTTAGTTTTCAATATCATAGTCAAGCAACACCTACATTACAGAATATAAATGTTGATATTTATCCAGGAGAAAAAGTGCTGGTAGTTGGTGCTTCAGGTAGTGGTAAATCGACTTTTGCAAATTGCATAAACGGATTAATTACATTTAAAACTAGAGGTAACATAACTGGGGAACTATATATAAATAATCAAGATGCAACTGTTGGTTGTTTACATGAAAGATCTAATGTTGTTGGTACAGTTTTACAAGATACAGATGGACAGTTCATAGGCTTAACAGCAGCTGAAGATATGGCCTTTTTATTAGAAAATAATTGTGTTGAACAAGATGATATGAAGAAAAATGTGAGTTATTGGGCTGAAAAAGTTGATATGATAGAACATTTAAATCACCGACCGCAAGATTTATCTGGGGGTCAAAAACAACGCGTTTCATTAGGTGGTATATTAATCCATCGTACCCCTATTTTAATATTGGATGAGCCACTGGCCAATTTAGATCCTGCGACAGGGCATGAAACGCTGAGATTGTTAAATAATATTCATGAAGAAACAAAGTCAACGATGATTATTGTCGAACATCGATTAGAAGAATCATTAGATGATACGTTTGATAGAGTTCTTCTTTTTAAAGATGGAAAAATCATCGCTAATACAACGCCTAGTGATTTGCTAAAATCATCTAAGCTTAAAGAAGCAGGCATACGTGAACCATTATACTGTACAGCGCTTAAATATGCAGAAGTAGATGTTGAATCCATTGATAATTTAGCGAATTTACATGAAGTTTGTATGAGTGAACATGTTAAATTTAAAGTGAAAAAATGGATAGATAAAACATCTTCAAATGATGATAATAAGTACAAATCTGAACCGCTATTAGAATTAAATGAGGTGTGTGTTCAATATAGTGACTATAGTAATAGTGTACTTAATAATGTTCAATTAAATGTTTATAGAAGAGAAATGCTTAGTATAGTTGGTCACAATGGTGCCGGCAAATCAACACTTGCTAAAGCAATTTGTGGATTTTTAGATATAACAGGTAATATCCAATTTTGTAATAAGGGATTTAATCAATTGTCAATTAGCGAACGATCTGAATTCGTAGGTTATGTGATGCAAAATCCAAATCATATGATTTCCGAAAAAATGATTTACGATGAAGTAGCATTAGGGTTAAGAGCACGAGGTATGAAAGAATCAGATATAAAGATACGAGTAGAGAATGTGCTCAAAATATGCGGACTTTATGCATTTCGGAATTGGCCAATTGCAGCTTTAAGTTATGGTCAAAAAAAGAGGGTCACTATAGCATCTGTTTTAGTCTTAAATCCGGAAATAATCATATTGGATGAACCGACTGCTGGTCAAGATTTCTATCATTATAATGAGATAATGTCATTTTTAATTGAGCTAAACAGACAGGGGAAGACGATTATTATGATTACGCATGATATGCATTTATTGTCTGAGTATAGTTCAAGAACAATTGTATTATCAAAAGGTCAAGTCGTTGCTGATACCACGCCAGTATTGGTTTTAAATGATAAAAAAATCTGTGAGATTGCATCATTGAGACAAACATCGCTATTTGAAATGGCCGAATATATAGGGATTAGCGAGCCACAGAAATTAGTACAATTATTTATTAACCATGATAGGAAGGTGAGACGCCAATGAATCAATATAATACTATAGGTTTTCACCCGGGAAATAGTCGTATTCATCAATTAAATGCGACTGTTAAACTTTTATTCTTATTAGTTGTTTCTATTTCTGCAATGGTGACTTATGACACAAGATATTTAATTTTAATTAGTGCTTCATCTATTTTATTGTTCAAATATGCTCATATTGAATGGAAACAAGTTCGTTTTGTTGTTAAATTCATTCTGTTTTTCACAATATTAAATATTATTGCCGTATACATATTTGATCCTGAATATGGTGTGAAGATTTATAATCAGCGTACAGAGTTAATCAATGGTATTGGTCGATTTACGCTAACGTCACAGGAATTATTCTATCTTTTTAATCTAATATTAAAATATATTAGTACAGTTCCTTTAGCGTTAATATTTTTATTCACAACGAATCCGAGTCATTTTGCTGCAAGTTTAAATCAGCTAGGTGTGAATTATAAAATCAGTTATGCAGTCTCACTAGCATTAAGGTATATTCCAGATATTCAAGAAACATATTTTAATATTTCACAAGCGCAACAAGCAAGAGGATATGATAATTCGAAAAAGGCGAAATTTACTAGCCGTGTTAAAGGTATCAAACGCATTGTGTTACCTTTAATATTTTCTAGTATTGAAAGAATTGACACTATTAGTACTGCTATGGAGTTAAGACAATTCGGACAGTATAAAAGGAGAACCTGGTACGTCAAAAAACAATTAAAAAAAGATGATTATGTTGTTTTGTGTTTGACATTAATACTTCTGATGTTAGTAGTTACATTATTCTTTTTAAATAATAGTCGATATTTCAACCCGTGGTATTAGCATTCATATAAATAGTCTTTAAATAGAAATAGGAGGGAGACATTTAATGATAAATACTGAAAGATTAAATTTAATGATTCCAAGTTCCTCGCATTTAATTGAACTTTATAATATTTGTAGTCATCCAAAAGCAAATATATACACTCCCAAAGGTTTACATAATTCCAAATTAGACACACAACGGTGGATTGAAAAATGGCGAAACCATTGGCAACAATATCAATTTGGTTACTTTGTATTGGTGAAAAAAATAGATTGTAGTGTTATTGGGATTTGTGGATATGAATATCGACAATTAAAGCAAGAAACAGTACTAAATTTATTTTATAAATTACATCCAAGTTTTGAAGGACAAGGGTACGCATGTGAGGCTATTACAGCAATCACAAATTTTGTGAATTATATCGATCAAGAAACAGTAAAAGTTATCAGGACAAATAAGTGTAACCAACGTTCAATAAATTTAGCAGAAAGGCTTAATTTCAAGCGAGACGATACAATGGACGACATTATCAGTCAAGGAGATATTGTGTTTTATAAATAAAATATTATGACATTATCTAAAAAATAAAATTAAAATCCCAACAGTTTCTTAAAAAGTTATGAGCCACATAATAAAAATGTTATAATTGTGCATAATAAAACATAGGGAGAATGTTTAATGCATAAAAAATATTTATTGCTATTTTTTCTGTTATTATCAGTTGCATTGTTATATAGCTGTTCCAAGCAAAATGAGAAAGCTCAAAATAAATCTGTTAATCCAAATGAGTATGCAAAGCATAAATCGAAAATGGATGAACATTGGGAAACATATCACGGCCAAGTATATCATGTGTTTTATCATCCATTAATTACAGACCCAAAAGTTGCGTTTACAGGAGATACACACCAAGCTAAGGGCAACAATGATTGGATGATTACTGTAAGTGAATTTAAAAAATCATTGAACGAATTATATAAAAATAATTACATCATCGTTAATCCACATGATGTATACGACTTATCATCTCATCATGTAAAAGCCAAAAAAATAAAATTGCCGAAAGGTAAAAAGCCACTAATCATCTCAATTGATGATATGAATTACTATAGTTACATGAGACACCATGGTTATGCTGACCGCTTAGTACTTGATAAAAATAAGCATGTTGTATCTGAAACGACAGACTCAAAAGGCCATGCTACTTATTCTGATGACAATGATATCGTGCCAATTTTAAATAAATTTGTAAAAGAGCATCCAGATTTTTCTTTAAATGGTGAAAAAGGTGTTGTTGCTTTAACCGGTTATGAGGGCGTATTAGGTTATCGCACGAATGAATTAACGAGTAAAGATTATACAAAGAATAAAAAGGCAGCTGAGGAAGTTGTTCGCGCAATGAAACGGGATGGATGGTCATTTGCGAGTCATTCATATGGTCACATTAATTTTGAAAAAACATCTTTATATGGTATTAAACGTGATACTAAAAGATGGAAAGATGAAGTTGAACCAATTGTAGGTAAAACAGATATGTTTGTATTTCCACATGGCGCACAGGATAGACATACACAAGCGTATGATTATTTGGTAGATGAAGCAGAGTTTAAGTTTATTGCAGGTGTCGGTCCAAACAATTTTACAGATATATCAGCAACGAACGTTTACCAAGATAGGGTTGCGATCGATGGTCTAAACTTATTTGAATTTAAATATAAACTCAAACCGTTTTTTAATCCTGAAAATGTATATAGTAAACAAGATAGACAATTCTTTAAAGGTAATCGGGATTATGAAGAATAGTTAAATTTAATAAAAAGATAGAAAGAAAATAACTTTACATAATAAGGCAAGGACAATATGTGCAAGAAGTACAACTTCAATATAAAAATCTTGGTTAAGCATTTTTATAGGCACAAATGTCTTGCCTTTTTATTTTGAAAAAATTTAAAATCAATACACCGAATTTTCTGAAAAAAGGTTGTAATGTATTGCTAAAAATGATAAGTTATTAAGCATATTACACTTTAGTATGGTAGAGAAGTAAAGCAAACGACAAAAATACCAAGTGATTTTAAATACAGTATTGAAAGTAAAGGGTGGTCGAGTGAATAATTCAGAACAATTAATTGCGTTAAAAGAATCGGAAACAGCATTTTTAAAATATTTTAATAAAGCGGATTATGAGTTAGTTGATTTTAGTGTGGTTGAAAAGTTGGACTGGAAACAATTGAACCATGAGGATTTGCAGCAGATGGGTGAGCGAAATTTTTGGCAACATGAGCATCAAATTTATGCACTTCGAAATGATTTTACAGATCAATTATTACGTTATTACTCAATGTATCCAACTGCAGCAACAAAAGTGGCATACACAGGTTTAATCATTCGGAATAATGAAACGGCTGTACAAGTTGGTTTGGAAAACTATGCACCATCATTAGCGAATGTACAACAGAGCTTAAAGCTATTTATTCAGTTTATTCAACAGCAGTTGAGAGACAACGTGCATTTTGTTGTATTGGGACATTATCAATTGCTTGATGCCTTACTCGATAAATCGTTACAAACACCAGACATACTATCAATGATTGAGGAACGTAATTTATCGGGATTGGTTATATATTTGTCTACTGAACATCCAATCGTGCAAATCTTGAAAGAGAATACGCAACAACAATTAAATGTATTGGAGCGCTATATTCCAAATGACCATCCAGCACTCGTTGAATTAAAAATATGGGAACGTTGGTTACATACACAAGGTTACAAAGACATCCATTTAGATATTACTGCGCAGCCACCTAGATCCTATTACACAGGTTTATTTATACAATGTCATTTTGCTGAAAATGAATCTCGAGTTTTAACAGGTGGTTATTACAAAGGAAGCATCGAAGGGTTTGGATTAGGATTAACACTTTAAGTAAGGGAGTATGCACAATGTTAAGAATCGCCATAGCAAAAGGGCGTCTAATGGATAGTTTAATTAACTATTTAGATGCAATTGAATTTACGACATTATCAGAAACATTAAAAAATAGAGAACGCCAATTATTATTAAGTGTAGATAATATAGAATGCATTTTAGTAAAAGGGAGTGACGTGCCAATCTATGTGGAACAAGGAATTGCAGATATTGGTATCGTTGGTAGCGACATTTTAGATGAGCGTCATTACAATGTTAATAATTTGTTGGATATGCCTTTTGGAGCATGTCATTTTGCGGTCGCAGCGAAACCCGAAACGACAAAATATCATAAAATCGCAACGAGTTATGTCCATACTGCCGAAGCATATTTTAAATCAAAAGGCATTGATGTCGAATTGATTAAATTGAGTGGTTCTGTTGAATTAGCTTGTGTCGTCGATATGGTAGACGGAATTGTCGACATCGTTCAAACAGGTACTACTCTAGAAGCGAACGGACTGGTTGAAAAGCAACATATTAGTGATATCAATGCAAGATTAATAACTAATAAAGCAGCTTATTTTAAAAAATCACAATTAATAGAGCAATTTATTCGCTCTTTGGAGGTGTCTATTGTCCTTAATGCACAACAATTTTTAAATCAATTTTCATTAGAAGCACCATTAGATGAGTCATTGTATCCAATTATTCGCGATATTTGTCAGGAAGTTAAAGTTCATGGAGATAAGGCTTTGAAAATGTATAATCTAACATTCGATCATACGAAAACAGATCATTTAGAAATTAGTCATGAACAAATTAAAGCAGCATTTGACACATTAGATGAAAAAACAAAACAAGCATTACAACAAAGTTATGAAAGAATTAAAGCATATCAAGAAAGTATTAAGCAGACGAATCAACAGTTAGAAAAATCAGTGGAGTGTTATGAAATATACCATCCACTAGAAAGTGTGGGTATTTATGTGCCTGGTGGCAAAGCAAGTTATCCATCAACGGTTCTAATGACAGCGACTTTAGCACAAGTAGCGGGTGTAGAAAATATTGTTGTTGTGACACCATCTCAACCTAACGGAGTATCCCAAGAGGTATTAGCTGAATGTTATATTACGCAAGTTAATCAAGTGTTTCAAGTTGGTGGTGCTCAAAGTATTGCTGCATTGACTTATGGAACAGAAACGATACCTAAAGTTGATAAGATTGTAGGTCCAGGTAACCAATTTGTTGCATATGCCAAAAAATATTTATTTGGACAGGTAGGTATTGATCAAATTGCAGGACCAACAGAAATAGCACTGATTATTGATGACACCGCAGATTTAGATGCCATCGTATATGATGTATTTGCGCAAGCAGAACATGATGAATTAGCACGTACATATGTCATTAGTGAAGATGCGCAAGTCCTTAAAGATTTAGAATCACGTATTGCTAAAGCATTGCCTAATGTGGACAGATACGACATTGTTTCTAAAAGTATCGCTAATCAACACTACCTTATCCATGCTAGTAATTTTGATGAAGCATGCTATGTCATGAATACAATCGCACCTGAACATGCGTCGATTCAAACAGTAAATCCTCAACCATATATTGAAAAAGTGAAATATGTGGGCGCATTGTTTATTGGACATTATTCGCCAGAGGTCATAGGAGATTACGTTGCAGGACCTAGTCATGTATTACCTACAAATAGAACAGCTAGATTTACTAATGGGTTATCGGTCAATGATTTCTTAACACGGAACACGGTCATCCATTTATCAAAAGATACATTTGATCAAATTGCTGATTCAGCACAACATATTGCTCATGTTGAAGCATTATACAATCACCAACAGTCCATTTTAATACGTCAGTCTTAGGGGAGTGTAATTGAAATGATTTATATTGATAAAAATGAAAGTCCAATTACGCCGTTGGATGAAAAAACAATGACGTCTATTATTAGTGCAACGCCATATAATTTATATCCTGATGCAGCATATGAACAATTCAAGGACGCTTATGCTAAGTTTTACGGATTATCGCCTGAACAAATTATTGCAGGAAATGGCTCTGATGAATTGATTCAGAAGTTAATGCTGATAATGCCAGAAGGTCCGGCATTAACGCTAAATCCAGATTTTTTTATGTATCAAGCATATGCGGCACAAGTAAATCGAGAAATTGCATTTGTAGATGCAGGATCAGATTTAACGTTTGATTTGGAAACCATTTTAACGAAAATTGATGAGGTACAACCATCATTTTTTATTATGAGTAATCCACATAATCCTTCAGGCAAGCAATTTGATATAGCATTTTTAACAGCTATTGCAGATAAGATGAAAGCAATAAACGGATACTTTGTCATTGATGAAGCATATTTAGATTATGGCATGACATATGACGTGGAATTGGCACCACACATTTTAAGAATGCGTACATTATCAAAGGCGTTTGGAATTGCTGGCTTAAGATTAGGTGTCTTAATTAGTACTGCTGGAACGATACAGCGTATTCAAAAAATAGAACATCCCTACCCATTAAATGTATTTACGCTGAATATTGCGACTTATATTTTTAGACATAGAGATGAGACAAGTCGATTTTTAACAATGCAACGCCAATTAGCTAATCAGTTAAAACAAATATTTGATACACATGTTGCAGATAAAATGTCAGTATTCCCATCAAATGCTAATTTTGTACTTACTAAGGGTTCAGCGGCGCAACAATTAGGACAATACGTATATGAACAAGGATTTAAACCTCGTTTTTATGATGAGTAGGTAATGAAAGGCTATGTAAGATATTCAATTGCAACAGCATCACAGTTAAAGCAATTAGAAGAAATTGTTAAAGAATGGAGTACAAAATATGATTTATCAAAAACAACGAAACACAGCTGAAACGCAACTAAATATTTCAATATCTGATGATCAGTCACCATCGCATATTAATACAGGTGTGGGCTTTTTAAATCATATGTTAACCTTGTTTACATTTCATAGTGGACTGTCGTTAAACATTGAGGCACAAGGTGATATTGACGTAGATGATCACCACGTAACTGAAGATATCGGCATTGTCATTGGCCAATTGTTACTTGAAATGATTAAAGATAAAAAGCATTTCGTTCGTTATGGAACGATGTACATTCCAATGGATGAAACATTAGCACGTGTCGTTGTGGATATAAGTGGGCGTCCATACTTATCTTTCAATGCAACGTTAAGTAAAGAAAAAGTTGGTACGTTTGATACGGAGTTAGTTGAAGAATTTTTTAGAGCAGTCGTAATCAATGCAAGATTAACAACGCATATTGATTTGATTCGTGGTGGTAATACACATCATGAAATTGAAGCTATATTCAAAGCATTTTCCCGTGCATTAGGCATAGCGCTAACTGCAACTGATGATCAGCGTGTGCCGTCATCGAAAGGTGTGATTGAATGATTGTCATCGTTGATTATGGATTAGGGAATATTAGTAATGTAAAACGCGCTATTGAACATTTGGGGTATGAGGTGGTTGTCTCAAATAACCCAAAAATAATCGATCAAGCAGAAACAATCATATTACCGGGTGTCGGTCATTTTAAAGATGCGATGTCAGAGATAAAGCGATTAAATCTCGATGCAATATTGGCTAAGAATACTGATAAGAAAATGATCGGTATTTGTCTAGGAATGCAGTTAATGTATGAGCATAGTGATGAAGGCGATGCGTCTGGATTAGGGTTTATCCCAGGAAATATTTCGCGTATCCAAACAGAATACCCAGTGCCGCACTTAGGTTGGAATAATTTAGTGAGTAAGCATCCTATGTTAAATCAAGATGTTTACTTTGTACATTCTTACCAAGCGCCGATGTCAGAAAATGTCATTGCATTTGCGCAGTATGGTACTGATATTCCAGCAATTGTTCAATTTAACAATTATATTGGTATTCAATTCCATCCTGAAAAAAGCGGTACATATGGGTTACAAATTTTGCGTCAGGCAATACAAGGGGGATTTATAAATGATTGAATTATGGCCAGCGATTGATTTGATTGGGTCAACAAGTGTGAGGTTAACAGAGGGTAAATATGATAGTGAAGAAAAAATGTCGCGTTCGGCTGAAGAAAGTATTGCTTACTATAGTCAATTTGAAAGTGTGAATCGTATTCATATCGTCGACTTGATAGGTGCTAAGGCACAGCATGCCCGAGAGTTTGATTATATTAAGTCATTGCGGAGATTAACAACCAAAGATATTGAAGTAGGTGGTGGCATTCGTACGAAGTCACAAATCATGGACTACTTTGCCGCAGGAATTAATTATTGCATAGTTGGAACGAAAGGCATTCAAGATACTGATTGGCTTAAAGAGATGGCACATACATTTCCAGATCGTATTTATCTGTCAGTTGATGCTTATGGAGAAGATATTAAAGTGAACGGATGGGAAGAGGACACAGAGTTAAATTTATTTAGTTTTGTGAGACAGTTATCGGATATACCTCTTGGAGGCATTATATATACTGATATTGCTAAAGATGGAAAAATGTCCGGCCCTAACTTTGAATTAACTGGTCAATTAGTAAAGACAACGACGATTCCTGTCATCGCGTCTGGTGGTATTAGACATCAGCAAGATATTCAACGATTAGCGTCGCTAAATGTTCACGCTGCTATTATAGGAAAGGCTGCACATCAACCATCTTTTTGGGAGGGGCTAAAATGATAAAAAAACGTATCATTCCATGTTTAGATGTCAAAGATGGTCGTGTCGTTAAAGGGATTCAATTTAAAGGATTAAGAGATATTGGGAATCCTGTTGATTTAGCAATGTATTACAATGAAGCGGGTGCTGATGAATTAGTATTTTTAGACATCTCTAAGACGGAAGAGGGTCATAGCTTAATGTTAGAAGTGATTGAACAGACAGCGTCACGCTTGTTTATCCCTCTTACTGTAGGGGGTGGGATTCAAAGCCTTGATGATATTACCCAATTGTTAAATCATGGTGCAGATAAAGTATCATTAAATTCAAGTGCTTTAAAAAATCCACAGCTAATTAAACAAGCGAGTGATAAATTCGGTAGACAATGCATCTGCATAGCAATTGATAGCTATTATGATCCTGAAAGAAAAGCACATTATTGTTGTACGCATGGTGGTAAAAAAATGACAAATATTAAAGTATATGACTGGGTACAGCAAGTAGAACAGTTAGGTGCAGGTGAGCTCCTCGTTACAAGTATGGGGCATGATGGTATGAAACAAGGCTTTGATATTGAGCATCTTGCAAAAATAAAATCCCTTGTAAATATTCCAATCATTGCTTCTGGTGGTGGTGGCAATGCACAACACTTTGTAGAATTATTTGATCAGACGGATGTTTCTGCAGGTTTAGCTGCAAGTATATTACATGACCGAGAAACAACGGTTCAATCTATTAAAGAAGTGATACGGCAAGGGGGTATAGCAGTAAGATGACCAATTACAAAATTGATTTTAGCAAAGGTTTAGTGCCAGCAATTTTACAAGATAATCAAACAAAACAAGTATTGATGTTGGGTTATATGAATCAAGAAGCTTTTGATAAAACGATAGAAGATGGTGTGGTGTGTTTCTATTCGCGGTCGAAACAACGGCTATGGACAAAAGGTGAAACATCTGGTCATACGCAACGTGTTAAAGATATTCATGTAGATTGCGACAATGACACTATTTTAATTGATGTCATACCAAATGGACCAACATGTCATACAGGCAGTCAAAGTTGTTTTAACACAGAAGTTCCATTTTCAGTGCAAACATTAGCGCAGACAGTTCAAGATAGTGCCCAATCCAATAATGAAAAGTCATATACAAAATATTTATTAACAGAAGGTATAGAAAAGATTACAAAAAAATACGGTGAAGAAGCTTTTGAAGTCGTAATTGAAGCAATTAAAGGTGACAAAAAAGCATTTGTAAGTGGAGTAGCAGATGAACTTTATCATTTATTTGTCTTGATGCATGCGCTAGGCGTTGATTTTTCAGAAATTGAGGCGGAATTAGCGCGTAGACATCATAAGCGCAATAACTTTAAAGGCGAACGACAAAATATCGAACAGTGGTAAAGCAAGTATGGACTAAGGTATAAGGAAAAGGATCATGGCTTATGCTTATACACTTACAAATATTGTGGAAAACGTGACATTTTCAATTTTAAAATACGAACCAACATCTTTTAACTATGAATGCTGTGATGGTACTAAAGTTGCGAACTCGTCATAGATAACTAGTGGATAATCACAATACGAAATCAAAAATAATTATGAAAAGTAAATTGAGCAACTCAGGAATAGATGTCACTGTTAAAGATGTCGAAAAGTATATGAATCGATATAATGAAGTTATGAAGGGAAAAAATTGGCGAAAAAAGCTAAAGAGAATTTAGTAGCCTTTAATAAAGAAGTAGAAAAACAACAGAAAAAATACTATAAGCAATAGAGATACTTGAGATGCTCTAACTGTAACTGGTTTTGCACATACAACTGCTACAACGGGAGCGATGGTAGTGGTCCTATTGGCTGGGGTGTCGGTACTGGAATGGCAGCACTTTATGCTGGCGGATCTATTGCTTGTAATAATATGTAGGTGAAAAATATGAAAAAATTATTCAATGAATATTTTTTTACTACGAGTCAAGCAACTGCATTAATTATTTTTTCGTTACCAATGACAGACTTATTCATTAAGAACTTTTTATTATATATGCTTCTATTTATTGTAATAATTGGAAGTACACATTTATTGAGAGAGAGTTAAGTAAAAAATATTCATTACAGGAAAAGCTAAAAAGTTATGTTTGTCGTTACTACCTATTAATATCATAGTTGTCTTTATATTCTTTGTATTTATACTGTGAATAAAAATATATCTAGCCTGAAATAGAAATGTCATAGCCTATTTAAAAGACAATCTCCATTAGAACTAAGATGTGCATACCGAAAGTTGGACTAAAAAACTAACTTTATGGGGTGTATTTTTATGCTAATCATCATAAATTCGAGATTAAGTTAAAGGTAGTTCAAGAGTAATTAAACAATAAATTAAAAATAACACGACATATACTTTGAGAAGAGAACATGCAATGGTATATATCAATCAAAGTTACGAGCATAATGGTTTATCCTGAGAAAATCATTGTAGAAGAAATGATATTTTTAGGTTTAAAATACGACACCAGCAAACATTATAACTGTGATAGCTCATAAATCCCCCCCATACAGCTAATTTAAAAAAATAATATATCATTGGAATCAAGACCCAAGCATGTAAATATTAAAAATCACAAAAGATATATGTAAAAAAAGTTACAATTTGCATAATTAAATTGTGTCTAATTATTGACTAATTAAATTTTGCCAAATATAATATTAATTAATAATTTGAAATGATTAGCGTATACACTTTAAATTCTCTTTGGAGAATATATTTTTTAAATACAAATGTAAACGCTTTCTCGTCAAATTAAACAATAGAAAGGATGGTCATTATGAGTGCTTGGTTAAGTAAATTATTTGAGTTTATTCCTCGAATAATTATCAATTTGTTTATCTAAAATAAAAAAATAGAGGTGCTGACAATGATGAAAAGTCAAAATAAGTATAGTATTCGTAAATTTAGTGTAGGTGCATCTTCCATTTTAATAGCTACATTACTATTTTTAAGTGGTGGACAAGCACAAGCAGCTGAGAAGCAAGTGAATATGGGAAATTCACAGGAGGATACAGTTACAGCACAATCTATTGGGGATCAACAAACTAGGGAAAATGCTAATTATCAACGTGAAAACGGTGTTGACGAACAGCAACATACTGAAAATTTAACTAAGAACTTGCATAATGATAAAACAATATCAGAAGAAAATCATCGTAAAACAGATGATTTGAATAAAGATCAACTAAAGGATGATAAAAAATCATCGCTTAATAATAAAAATATTCAACGTGATACAACAAAAAATAACAATGCTAATCCTAGCGATGTAAATCAAGGGTTAGAACAGGCTATTAATGATGGCAAACAAAGTAAAGTGGCGTCACAGCAACAGTCAAAAGAGGCAGATAATAGTCAAGATTCAAACGCTAATAACAATCTACCTTCACAAAGTCGAACAAAGGAAGCACTACCATTAAATAAGTCAAATCAAACAAGCCAACGAGAAATTGTTAATAAGTCAGAAATAGAAAAAGTACAACCACAACAAAATAATCAAGCGAATGATAAAATTACTAACTACAATTTTAACAATGAACAAGAAGTGAAACCTCAAAAAGACGAAAAAACACTATCAGTTTCAGATTTAAAAAACAATCAAAAATCACCAGTAGAACCAACAAAGGACAATGACAAGAAAAATGGATTAAATTTATTAAAAAGTAGTGCAGTAGCAACGTTACCAAATAAAGGGACAAAGGAACTTACTGCAAAAGCGAAAGGTGATCAAACGAATAAAGTTGCCAAACAAGGGCAGTATAAAAATCAAGATCCTATCGTTTTAGTGCATGGTTTCAATGGGTTTACAGATGATATTAATCCTTCAGTGTTAGCTCATTATTGGGGCGGTAATAAAATGAACATTCGCCAAGATTTAGAAGAAAATGGTTACAAAGCTTATGAAGCAAGTATAAGTGCTTTTGGAAGTAACTATGACCGCGCAGTTGAACTTTATTATTATATTAAAGGCGGTCGTGTAGATTATGGTGCAGTACATGCAGCAAAATATGGACATGAACGTTATGGAAAAACATACGAAGGAATTTACAAAGACTGGAAACCAGGACAGAAGGTACACCTAGTTGGACATAGTATGGGCGGTCAAACGATACGTCAACTAGAAGAATTACTGCGTAATGGTAATCGTGAAGAAATAGAGTATCAAAAGAAACATGGTGGCGAAATTTCTCCACTATTCAAAGGTAATAATGACAATATGATTTCATCAATTACTACTTTAGGAACACCACATAATGGTACACACGCATCAGATTTAGCTGGTAATGAAGCTTTAGTGAGACAAATCGTATTTGATATCGGTAAAATGTTTGGTAATAAAAATTCAAGAGTAGACTTCGGGTTGGCTCAATGGGGTCTAAAACAAAAGCCAAATGAATCATATATTGATTATGTCAAACGCGTTAAACAATTTAATTTATGGAAATCAAAAGATAATGGATTTTACGATCTGACGCGTGAGGGTGCAACAGATTTAAATCGTAAAACGTCGTTGAACCCTAACATTGTGTATAAAACATACACTGGTGAAGCAACGCACAAAGCATTAAATAGCGATAGACAAAAAGCAGACTTAAATATGTTTTTCCCATTTGTGATTACTGGTAACTTAATCGGTAAAGCTACTGAAAAAGAATGGCGAGAAAACGATGGTTTAGTATCCGTTATTTCTTCTCAACATCCATTTAATCAAGCTTATACAAATGCGACGGATAAAATTCAAAAAGGCATTTGGCAAGTAACGCCTACAAAACATGATTGGGATCATGTTGACTTTGTCGGACAAGATAGTTCTGATACAGTGCGCACAAGAGAAGAATTACAAGATTTTTGGCATCATTTAGCAGACGATTTAGTGAAAACTGAAAAGGTGACTGATACTAAGCAAGCATAATTTATAAAGTAAAGGGAGGTATATACAATGACAGCAGACTTCTTTCAATTAATCGGATCATTATTTAGAATTCTAAAAGAATTATTCAAGTAATATCTTGGCGGGGCCCCAACAAAGAGAAATTGGATTCCCAATTTCAACAGGCAATGAAAGTTGGGGTGGGACGACGAAATAAATTTTGCGAAAATATCATTTCTGTCCCACTCCCATTGGCATTTACGTAGTTTAAATGTGCAATTAGAATATATGTATAACAATATTAAACACGCGGTCAAACGAAGTCAGTCAATTCAAACTGATTTCGCCCACCGCGTGTTTTTAACATAGCTTAATAATTAATAAGCATTAATGTTCAATTTATATGGTTGTTTTCCAATAATAAACCTAAAGATATAGAATTCACGCAATATCATACCGACACCTATACATAATCCTAAAATGAATAGTAGTGATATCGCTAGAAAGACCATTGTATTATCCTCAAATATATTTGTATATGCAAACAATGAGTCTAGAATGATTGGATGTAATAAATAAATAAAGAATGAGAAAGCACTAATCATTTGAATCGTATTAAATAACATTGTTTTAAAATGCGTGCAAATACCCAAGATAACAATAAACATAATACTATTATATGGTGTTAATGAATATGAAAAGCTGGTAACGTTCCAATAGTCTCCATTTGCTAACGCAATAAACACAAAATAAGTAGCTACAGCTAATACAATCATAATAACTAAATAACGTTCTAAGAAATTTAATACACGTTCGTAGTTATAACCCATATATGCACCTAAAAAGAAATAAAAAATCCATCCGAATATTATAGTGTTTTCACTTAATGGATAATAGTGTAGCACGGTATCGTGAAACGCTGTGTTATTCGTAAAGTAATATAAAAATGATTGCTGTAAAATAAAAGATAACAATAATAATATTTTACTATTGAATAGGTTATAGTTAATTTTAAAAATGATATAACTCAAAATAAAGAATTGCATGATAACAACGATAAAATAGCCATACCATTGACCTAATAGGACATTTTCAATGAATTGCTTATTGAAACTTGAATCTGTTAATAATGATTCACTATAACTGTAAAACAATCCCATTAATATGTAAGGAATAAGTATATATTTTACGCGTGTAGTTAAGTATCTATAGGTGACTTTTTGGTAATTCAAGGTTGTCAGTAACTGTGACAAGATAATAAAGCAAGGTGTACCAAAAATCACAATATTACGAATGTAAAATTGTAATACTAAGGATCCTCCCTCCAAATTTTCATGTTTTAAAGTAATTTGTGTAAGTAAATGTGTGATAATAATAATTGCACATATAATAGCACGTAAATATACGAGTTCAAGTCTAATCTTTTTCATGGAATCCGTCCCATCTCTTAATTAAATGCTCAAAAGCATCATCACTAATTAATATTCTAGGGATGTAATAATCATTGGAGTTCGGAGTGACTGCTTTTTCCTCTAATGAAAAACCGTATTTTAACCCAGCTTTTTTGATTACCGGTAATTTATCGTCATTCATCAAGCCATAAGGATAGGCTATAGTTTTCTGCGACTTTTTAAAGTTTTTAGTTAGATATTTTTCACTTTTGTTTAAATCTTTTATGACTGTAGCTTCAGAAGCTTTCATTAATTTTGACTTATTATTTTTAGATAAGTTATGCAAATCGTGGGTATGTGTTTCAAATTCCCATAACCCAGTTTTATACATTTCTTTTAGTTCTTTTTTACTAATCATATCGAGGTTGTGAAAGTTTTCTTCCCCAACATGACCTGTGATAATAAACCCAGTTGCCGGTATTTTATATTTTTTTAAGATTGGATAAGCATTTTCATAAATAGTTTCATCCATATCATCAAAGTTAATCCATACACTTCGTTTTGGAAACTTACCTTTTTTCTTGTAATATAAAAATTCTTTCAAGGTTAAAAATTTAGCATCATGTGATTTTAGCCATTTTATTTGAGATTCAAATTGTGATTGACTAACACTATAATTTTTAATTTCTTTACTACTAGAAAAGAAGTAAAGAAATTATTCAGAAAATTCGCTTTTCTTACACGGTGATAATTTAATGCCAGAGCACTATTTTCTTTATATTTCAGTTTTTTAGGTGGATCGTCATCTGCATTTGCAATATGATGACCATCCAGTGTGCTTAAAGGCAATATGATCAAGATACTCAACACTAAAATTATTAATTTTCTATACTTCACGATTCTCTTCCTCTCTGCCATTTTTGAATCAATATGCTAATTGTAAAAAATACAAAAATGATAATCGCGAAAATGCCCATAGTTTCAAATATATCTAAAATTTCAGTATTTTCAATGTTTAAAGCAACACGTATTGTATTGATACTTTCGTCATGAATTTCAAATATAGTACCAATATAAACGAGTAGAACAACTAAACAATATATCCAAAAGACACACGATATAGCGATAAGTGCTGTTTCTCTTACAATATTTAGCGATGATTTTAGCGTTGGGTATTCCCTCTGTCTGGGCTTGACCATGTTGCGTAACCACCTTTCTTACGTTTTAATGCTTTTGGAAATGCGACAAGAACTACTGCTGCGTTAATAATCCAGTATACTGTCGGATACCAACTTACAAATATGAGTCCAGCCATATTCTTTTTCTCGTAGCGACTATCAATAAAGAGTGCGACTGTAAATTGAATAACGTTTATAAAAGTCATAGTAAATGATGATAGTAGAAATATTGAAAAACTATATGTCATAAATGTATAGTCTAAGAAGTTTGCTGTTATGAACAAATAGCCTAAATATAGAAGCACTATATATACCCATAAAATTGAGATGATTTGCTCAAACATCAAAATATATAAAGGAAACCTTTTCGTTTTCATTGTGCTAAAAAAGTCTCGTAGTAATACTTCGTGTCCCCCTTGAGCCCATCTCACGCGTTGCTTCCAAAGACCTCCCAATGTTTCTGGAACCAACATCCAACACATGGCAAGCGGTTCATACTTAATACGATATCCACGTAAATGCAATTTCCAAGAAACTGCAATATCTTCGGTAATCATATCAGTATCCCAGTAGCCAACATCGACAACTGCACTTTTTTTAAATAGAGTGAAGACACCCGAAATAGTATTGACTGCGCCAGCAAGTGTCTGACTTCGCTTAATACAGCCAATTAAACTTGCATATTCTATCGTTTGAATTTTACCTAAAATAGAACTCTTATTTCGAATTCTAGGATTACCTGTAACTGCACCAAGTTTTGGATCATGTTTGAAATTTTCAATCATATAATATGGTGCATCTTGATCAACGATAGTATCTGCATCCAAGCACATTACATAATCATATGAAGCCTGTTTAATACCTTGATTGAGTGCGTTGGCTTTACCTCTGTTTTCTTGTAAATCGACGAAAATAAAGTCATTATTTTCTTTAATTTTATAGATGAGTTCTGCTGTATTATCTGAACTTCCATCATTAATGATAATAATTTCTTTTTTCTCGTATTTGAGTGCAAGAACATTAGACAACGTATCTTCAATCGTTTCACTTTCGTTATAACAGGCAAGTAAAAATGTAATGCCTTCTAATTCATCCACATTTATGTCAGGCTTCTTGTTCAATGAATATCTAATTTCTCTGGTAAAATAGAAATAAATTGAACCGACAATCCAGTAAATAGACATAAATACAGGATAAAAAAGCAAAAAGTTAAAAAATTGCAATTTCTTTACCTACCTTTCGTTAGTTAGGTTGTAAGCCATATGGTAATTGATAGTATTTTAATTTGCAATAGATTGTTGTTATAATTAAACGGAAATATTTGTAATTGCAACTTAATTTTCCTGTAACATAGTGTGATTAATTTTCAGTAGGGGGTTATAAAAATTGAAGGATAAGATTATTGATAACGCAATAACCTTATTTTCAGAGAAGGGGTATGACGGTACAACACTTGATGATATAGCTAAAAGTGTAAATATAAAAAAAGCGAGTTTATATTACCATTTTGACTCGAAAAAAAGTATTTACGAACAAAGTGTTAAATGCTGTTTTGATTACCTTAATAATATTATTATGATGAATCAAAATAAATCGAACTATTCAATTGATGCTTTATATCAATTCTTATTTGAGTTTATTTTCGACATCGAAGAAAGGTATATTAGAATGTACGTTCAATTATCTAATACGCCTGAGGAATTTTCTGGAAATATTTACGGACAAATACAAGATTTAAATCAATCATTAAGTAAAGAGATAGCAAAATTCTATGATGAATCAAAGATAAAGATGTCAAAAGAAGACTTCCAGAATTTAATATTGCTATTTCTTGAAAGTTGGTATTTGAAAGCATCCTTTTCGCAAAAATTTGGAGCAGTGGAAGAAAGTAAAAGTCAATTCAAAGATGAAGTGTATTCGCTACTAAATATATTTTTGAAGAAATAATTTTTGTTACTAGTTTGTAATAATTAACTTACTTTTGTAAAAAAAGACATGAGATTATTTTTTAAAATTTATATAAAGTTGACAATACAACTCGAAATTGAGAATATTAAGATGTATATGAATTTTATAAATTAAATACAATACATTAATATAAATATCAATTGTTGCAAAATACGATTTGTTCAATGATTTGATAATATTATTCTTTATATTTGTGAATGGTTAAGTTTGTCTTTGAACATATTATAAAAATGTAATGTTCCCCTGAAAAGAATAAGTTGTCATCTAATTACAGGAAATCCGCATAAATTAGATGAAATGGAAAGTAATAATTAATAATTTATTGATAAGCGCCTATGTGATGGTAAATCATGACATAGACGCTTTTTTATATAAGTTTAAAATGTAAATAAAAATTATATAAATTACCCACATCTTTTTAAAAGATGTGGGCTTTATTATCGTTAACCCAACTCACAGTGACGGGTTACGCAAGGTATTGAACTACCGAGTACGGGCACGCTCGGTGTTGTAAAGAGAAAATAATCAAGTAATGATGATGCTTCTACTCGATTATAAGAAAGCTATGATAGAGTACGATGGTATCTAGGTTTATTACTGATAGGTTTGGATATTTGAAGTTGAGCAATATTATATCTCGAACGAAAATATAAATAAATTATACATAACAGTCAAGAATCATGATATAATTTTAAACGATAAAATATTTATATAAAAAATTAGAGAAAATGTAGTTGTGTATTTTTGAGGTCGTTAAACTAGATATAATTGTCCGATTTATAAAACATACATAATGAATACAATGATTGATTATGTGGAGGAAACCATGAAAGAAAAGTTTGATTTAGTAAAACTATTAAATATTCTAAAGAAGAATATTAAATTATTGCTTATTTTACCGGCAATATGTCTTGTAGTAAGTGCGGCATTAACCTTTTTTGTTATGCCTGACAAATATACTGCTTCTACTCAAATATTAGTAAACATGAAAAAGTCCTCAAGTGATTTAGCTTTCCAAAATGTTCAAAGTAGTTTGCAGTCCGTTAATACATATACGGAAATTATCAAAAGTCCAAGAATTCTAGATAAAGTATCTAGAGAGTTTGATGGTCAGTATTCAACAGCTGAGTTGAATTCGTTTTTAAAAGTAACCAATCAAACAAACTCTCAAATTATTACTGTATCAGTTACAACTGGGAATAAATCTGAATCTGACAAAATTGTTAATAGAATATCTAAAGTTTTTGCACATGACATGCCTAAAATTATGAGTGTTGATAATGTTACAATACTTTCCTCAGCACATGATAATGCTGTAAAAGTATCTCCAATAGTATCTGTCAACTTAGTGATCAGTATCATTGTTGGTATTGTTTTAGCAATATTGATTATTTTCTTAAAAGAATTATTAGATAAGCGTATTAAGACGGAAGAAGATGTTGAATCGCAACTAGGATTACCTATTTTAGGTTCAATACAAAAATTTTAATTTACGAGGAATTACCATGACGAATACACGAAGAAGTACATCAAGTTTAATTGTCCATGAACAACCAAAGTCACCTATTAGCGAGAAATTTCGAGGCATAAGATCAAATATTATGTTTGCAAATCCTGACAGTGCAGTTCAAAGCATTGTAATCACTTCAGAGGCACCAGGCGCAGGTAAGTCTACAATTGCAGCAAATTTAGCAGTTGCATATGCACAAGCAGGTTATAAAACATTAATCGTAGACGGGGATATGCGTAAGCCTACGCAACACTATATTTTTAATTTGCCAAACAATGAAGGACTTTCAAGTTTATTGCTAAATTGGTCAACTTATCAAGACAGTATTATCTCAACTGAAATTCAAGATTTAGACGTCTTGACGTCTGGGCCAATCCCACCGAATCCGTCAGAGTTAATTACATCAAGGGCATTTGCAAATTTGTATGACACATTATTGATGAATTATAACTTTGTAATTATCGATACGCCACCAGTGAACACAGTGACAGATGCGCAATTATTTTCAAAGTTTACCGGCAATGTTGTCTACGTAGTTAATTCGGAAAATAATAATAAAGATGAAGTTAAAAAAGGAAAAGAACTTATTGAAGCAACAGGTGCTAAATTATTAGGTGTAGTCTTAAATAGAATGCCTAAAGATAAAAGTGCTAGTTACTATGCATATTATGGGACTGATGAATCATGATTGATATTCATAACCATATATTAGTTGATATAGATGATGGTCCTAAAACAATTGAAAAGAGTATTGCACTATTAAAGCAAGCTAAGGATGAAGGTGTAACAAGTATTGTAGCGACACCTCATCATTTGCATCCGAGATATGATAATACATTTCAACAAGTGCTTGTGAAATTGGCGGAGTTAAGAACGCATCCAGAAGTTCAAGCATTGGATATTAAATTATTTCCCGGGCAAGAAATTAGAATTACAGATTCGATTCTGCAAGGCTTAGATAATGGTAGTATTCAAGGTATTAATCGTTCGAAATATTTACTAATTGAATTTCCAACGGGCGAAGTACCACATTATACAAAACAATTGTTTTTTGAAATACAATCGAGAGGCTACATACCAATCATTGCACATCCTGAAAGAAATAGAAGTATCGCCAAAAATCCAGAAATATTATATGAACTTGTTGCAAATGGGGCATTGAGTCAATTAACATCGAGTTCTTTAGTTGGTGGATTTGGAAAAAACATTCAAAAGTTATCATTACAATTTATAGAATGTAATTTGGCTCATTTTGTAGCTTCAGATGCACATTCATGTGACCAAAGACCATTTTTGATGCAAGAATTATTTCACAATCATAAATTGAAGAAATATTCGAATGACATTGAATCATTACTTCGAAATGCCAGTTCAGTAATCAATGATAATTTTGTTTATTTAGACAGACCGATTAAGCCAGGAAAAGTGAAGTCGTTTTTGAAATGGTTTTAACTAAATATATTTTTTCTAATTAGACTGGTATACATGTACCAGTCTTTTTGAGTATGCTTAAAATGAATTATAATCATGATTATTTGCAAATTCGTATAATACAACTTGTCTAATTGATTAAGGCGAATGGCTTTTAATAAAAAGACTCGTTTTTTATAGTGAAGGTAGTTTGAAAATAATGAATATATAGATGAAGGTATTACTTTTGATATATAGGGCTAAGGAAGTGTTTTTATGGTATTAAGAAAAGTAATCATGCAGGACTTAGATCAAATTATTGCACTTGAAAATATTGGTTTTTCACCGGAAGAAGCTGCAACACCAGAGGCATTGAAATTGAGGATTGAACAAATTCAAGAAACTTTTATTGTAGCTGAAAAGAATGATGAAGTGATTGGATATATCAACGGTCCTGTCATAAAAGAGCGTTACATTAGCGATGATTTATTTAAAAATGTCTCCACAAATAATAGTGAAGGTGGTTATATTAGTGTGTTAGGTCTTGTTGTAGCACCAAATTATCAAGGTCAGGGTATTGCAGGTCGCTTACTAAACTATTTTGAAAATCTTGCTAAGAATCAACATCGACATGGTGTAACGTTAACATGTCGAGAATCATTAATTTCATTTTATGAAAAATATGGGTATCGTAATGAAGGTGTATCAGAATCATGTCATGGCGGTATTAAATGGTATAACCTTGTTAAAAATATAAAAAAGGATGATGAGGTGTAAATATGGCAGTTGTTTATGTAGCAGGAGGGTGTCTATGGGGTGTTGAAGCATTTTTCACAACAATACCTGGAATTATACATACAGAAGCAGGAAGAGCAAATGGAAGAAGCTTTAAATTAGACAGTCCGTATGACGGTTATGCTGAATGTGTCAAACTTCATTTCGATGATCGTATGTTAACAATTACAGACATCATGAATTATTTATTTGAAATTATTGATCCATACAGTGTGAATCGACAAGGAAATGATATTGGAGAAAAGTATCGAACGGGTTTATATAGTTGTGTAGATGACCACTTAATTGAAGCGCGTCAGTTCATTGAACGACGTAAAGACAGAGATCAAATTGCAGTGGAAGTCTTACCGCTGTCTAACTACATTAAAAGTGCTGAAGAACATCAGCAACATTTAGAAAAATATCCAGAAGATATGCATATGTGTCATATTTCAATAGATTTGCTAAATAAATACAAGTGATTTTCAGAGGAGAATAGATGTTTAAATTAACCGAAATCGGAGAAATACCTAGATATACTAAGAAAAGAGGTAGGTATTATGCATACGTTTGATGCACAATCATTAACTGCTAGAGAAAACTATAAATTATTAATTGGTTCAATTATTCCACGACCTATAGCTTTTGTTACAACATTAAATCAAGATGCATCAGTAAATGCAGCACCATTTAGTTTTTTTAATATAGTTAATAATCATCCGCCAATGATTGCTATTGCAGTTCAACGTGCAGGAGGTAAGAGAAAAGATACTGCCTTGAATATAGAGCGGACTGGAGACTTTGTTGTGCATATTACAGACGAAGATAATGTTCAAGATATTAATGAGACTGCAGCGCCGTTAGCATATGGTGACAGTGAGTTGAGCCGTACAGAATTATCACTTTTAACTTCTACAACGATTAAGACGCCAGGAATTAAAGACGCGAAAATGAGATTCGAATGTAAACTATCGCAAATGATATTGCTTGGAGATGTATTAGATGGGGCTGATTTAATAATAGGCGAAATTGTAACTTATCATATTGATGACAGTATTTATGAGGGTGATTTTAAAATCAATCCACACGCATTACAGGCTGTTTCTCGTTTAGCCGGAAATGATTATGCTAAATTAGGGGGAATATTTACGATAAAGAGACCAGAAAAATAATAAAACACATGCTATAGCGGTGTACCGTTTATGAATTGAATCAAAAGTACACAGGTGCTAAAGTATGTGCTTCTAAAATGAAGACTATTTTTTATTACAAGAAAATGTATCTAGTAAACTTAAAGTAGCAAGTCCTAATAAATCTAATGCATGTTGCGCACCTTTTTTTCCATGACCAGCTTCGAAATGTTTGTAAGCAGCTACACTTAAAATACCTATTGTTGATAGGGAAGCAAGGCGAGAAATGTTTTTATTGATAAAGCTAGCTGAGTATAAAGCAGCAGTAGTTGCTTCTGCAATGCCTACGTATTTTACAAGTTCTTTTTGCAAGCCAAAAGTATGTTCAAACAGTTCAATCATACCCTTATCTTCTTGCAATTTAGGTTTACTGGCTTGGTATAGCTCTTTCGCAAGTTTTAAATTCGTTGCGTAACGCAAAATCATATTTAATTCCTCCCAATATTTGATTTTTTGAAAAACGGTTGTTTTATCATTTTACCCGTTTCTTCAAAAATGAATCTCTTATGTAACATATGTAGTTCAGGAATGTTTGCTATGGAAATATAATTCTATTCACTCAAAATATATGAATTTAATGTGTGGTTTTATCGAGTTGCTCTTTTAATTTGGTTAGATTGTTTTTTTGAGAAGCGGTACTATTTTTAAGTGCATCAACAGATTTACCTTCGTTTTGAGACATTGCGTTTATAACAGCATGAAGTTCCGTTTCTAACATGTCGGCGTCACCTTTAGCATTAGAACTTAATACTTTAATATCTCTTAAAAGGCTATCTGATAGTAGGGCATTTTTGCCAGTTACCAATTTCGAATTGTAATTCCAAGCACTGCTTAATTCAATAGCATCTAAATCAGTTATAGGTTTATTTGTTTTCATTATACTCCCCTCCAATTGTAGAAACTTCTTCAACTTCAGGTTTTAATCTACCATTCTTATCAAGTTGTGATGGGGAAACACTATCCTTATAAAATTTCATAAATTTAATGCCTGGGTAATTTTTCATTACTTTGTTAGTAGGTTTTTGTAGGGTTACTACATAGTCACCAACGATATCACGAGTTTTGTTTTTACTATAATATGCAATAAAATTAGTTTTAGCTTGATCTTTAATTTCAGGGTGCTTCATTAACAACGCGTCAAATTTCTGATTAAAATCACTATTTGATGTATTCATAAGCGGTTTGAATTCTTTTTTGAATTTATCCATACCTTCAATTCCAGGAGTTTTAAAATTTAAATATTGCCTTACAACTCCGTTATATTCTTGTTTTATTTGAAGTTTTTCATTCATGGCAAAGTAACCATTTTTTTCAACTTCGGATTTAAACTTTAATCGAGCTTGTTCGATTTCATGTTCATACCGTTTATACATCATGGCTGAAATTGCCGCTGATGTTTCATTTTCATGACCTGGAGTAAATGTAGTGATGGTTACACTATTATCAGATTCAACAAAGAGTAATCGTAATTGAAAAGGAACGTCATAATTGACAGTACCGACGACTACTAAACCATCTGTTTTGCTTTTCTCACTAAACCCAGAAGCATTAGTATATGGCTTAACTAAATTAATTTTACAATCATAACCAAAAGTATCTTTCACATAGTTTTTATATTTTTTGATTGCTTCATCTTTATGTTTTTTCAGAAATACTTCATTTCTTTTTTTATGTTCACCAATATATTGACCATCATAATCTTTGACGCTAACCGTCTTTGGAATATCTTTTGTTTGGTTCTTTGGTATGAAAGAGCAACCGCTTACTATGATTGATGTGCATAATAAGATTCGCATAATTTTTCTCATATCTTCATTAGCTCCTTTGTATTAGCTGTTTTTCAGTTGATAGGCAAATTATACAAAAACTAAAATAATGTTATTCAATATTATTATAAGTTAGTCTTGATTATATCAACTAATATTAATTAAATTAACAAAAAAACATCATTAAATATTAATTGCATAAATCCTTATCTGAAATTTTCGAATCAAGAACGCAAATTATAAGCAACCACGTCATATATAGTTTCTACTTATAAATAAATTGATTATTTATATTAGACGCTTATGTCATGAGAGCGTAACCTTAAATGTAATTACTAATAAGGGGTGAGGATAGAATGAATTATTCGCCGAAGCAAGGTGTAAGGAGTCATGGCTTACCACACGATCCATTTAAAAGTAGTACAGTACCACGTCCAATAGGGTGGATCTCTACTATATCGAAAGATGGGAAAGATAATTTAGCACCTTATAGTCAGTATCAAAACTTAACTTGGGATCCGCCTATGGTTATGTTCGCAGCAAATCAATCTGTTCTTGGTGATCATGAGCGTAAAGATACAGTAAAAAATGCAGAAGAGACAGGGTGGTTTGTATGGAACATGGCCACGTATGATTTAAGAGAAGCTGTTAATTTATCGTCGAAGGCACTACCACCTGAAGAGGATGAATTTGAATATGCAGGTGTGACGAAAGAAGCATGTATAGAAGCACCAGGTTATCGAGTCAAAGAATCGCCAGTACATTTTGAATGTGAGTACGTTCAAACGATTCGTATTCCGACAGGAGACCCTGTATCAACAGTTGATATTGTTATAGGAAGAGTTGCTCAGGTTCATATTGACGATAAGGTCATTCTTGATAATGGTAAATTAGACATTAAGTCGATTAAACCTATTGCTAGGTTAGGATATTATGATTACACGGTTGTGAATGAAATATTTGAAATGAAAGCACCATCAGCTTCTAAAGAAGAGCTTGCAGGTTTAGAAGGAAGAAATTTTGATAATCAATCAGATAACAAGAAATAATGAATTCAATCATTTTCAATACATCGGAACTACACGTTGAAATTAGTTTCGATGTATTTTTATATTTCAAAACCGGGAAGCGATATGTCGCTATATTTATAATTTTAAAGAAGAATTTTTTAGAAATTCAGATATATAACACTAGGTTTATTGAAAATATATTGATATTACTTTAATATTAAAGATGTATTATAAATATAATATTTATCTTTTAGTTGTAAATTGACTATTAATGAATAAAAGGTGGATGATAAATACATTTTAATAAAAAGAAGTTTTTACCAAATAAATAAAAGATGTCCAAGATGATAAGCACTGATTTCAAAATTATATAAACATAATAAGGCATGTTATTCAGAATATAGTTAAAAAATTATACTAAATCTCACACAATAAAGAAAGCGATTTCATCAAAGAATATACTTTTGAGAAAAATTGGATTTTGACAAATTAAGTATTTTTTATTTAAAAAAAGAGTTGTATTAAATTGAATAGTGGCATATATTATAATCTAATGAATGTAAAGATAATACAAGGAGTTATTACATGAGTAAAAGACAGAAAGAATTTCATGACAGCTTAGCAAATGAAAAAACAAGAGTAAGACTTTATAAATCTGGAAAAAATTGGGTGAAATCCGGAATTAAAGAAATAGAAATGTTCAAAATAATGGGACTACCATTTATTAGTCATAGTATGGTGAGTCAAGATAATCAAAGCATTAGTAAAAAAATGACTGGATACGGACTGAAAACGACGGCAGTGATCGGCGGGGCTTTCACGGTAAACATGTTGCATGACCAGCAAGCTTTTGCGGCTTCTGATGCACCATTAACATCTGAATTAAATACACAAAGTGAAACAGTAGGTAATCAAAATTCAACGACAATCGATGCATCAACATCAACAGCCGATTCCACAAGCGTAACGAAAAATAGTAGTTCGGTACAAACATCAAATAGTGACACAGTCTCAAGTGAAAAGTCTGAAAATGTCACTTCGACAACTAATAGTACAAGCAATCAACAAGAAAAATTGACATCTACATCAGAATCAACATCCTCAAAGAATACTACATCAAGTTCTGATACTAAATCTGTAACTTCAACTTCAAGTACAGAACAACCAATTAATACATCAACAAATCAAAGTACTGCATCAAATAACACTTCACAAAGCACAACGCCAACTTCAGCCAACTTAAACAAAACTAGCACAACGTCAACTAGCACTGCACCAGTAAAACTTCGAACTTTCAGTCGCTTAGCTATGTCAACATTTGCGTCAGCAGCGACGACAACCGCATTAACTGCTAATACAATTACAGTTAATAAAGATAACTTAAAACAATATATGACAACTTCAGGTAATGCCACTTATGACCAAAGTACAGGGGTCGTAACGTTAACGCAAGATACTTACAGTCAAAAAGGTGCCATTACATTAGGAACACGTATTGACTCTAATAAGAGTTTTCATTTTTCTGGAAAAGTAAATTTAGGTAATAAATACGAAGGTAATGGAAATGGTGGAGATGGTATCGGCTTTGCCTTTTCGCCAGGTGTATTAGGTGAAACAGGGTTAAACGGTGCCGCAGTAGGTATTGGTGGCTTAAGTAACGCATTTGGTTTCAAATTGGATACGTATCACAATACATCTAAACCAAATTCAGCTGCAAAGGCGAATGCTGACCCATCTAATGTAGCTGGTGGAGGTGCGTTTGGTGCCTTTGTTACAACAGATAGTACTGGCGTTGCGACAACGTACACATCAAGTTCAACAGCTGATAATGCTGCGAAGTTAAAAGTTCAACCTACAAACAACACGTTCCAAAATTTTGATATTACTTATAATGGTGATACAAAGGTTATGACTGTAACGTATGCAGGTCAAACATGGACACGTAATATTTCGGATTGGATTACGAAAAGTGGTACGACCAACTTTTCATTATCAATGACAGCCTCAACAGGTGGCGCGACAAATTTACAACAAGTACAATTTGGAACATTCGAATATACAGAGTCTGCTGTTACACAAGTGAGATACGTTGATGTAACAACAGGTAAAGATATTATTCCACCAAAAACATATTCAGGAAATGTTGATCAAGTCGTGACAATCGATAATCAACAATCTGCATTGACTGCTAAAGGATATAACTACACATCTGTCGATAGTTCATATGCATCAACTTATAATGATACAAATAAAACTGTAAAAATGACGAATGCTGGACAATCAGTGACATATTATTTTACTGATGTAAAAGCACCAACTGTAACTGTAGGCAATCAAACCATTGAAGTGGGTAAAACAATGAATCCTATTGTGTTGACTACAACGGATAATGGTACAGGGACTGTGACAAATACAGTTACAGGATTACCAAGCGGATTAAGTTATGATAGTGCAACGAATTCAATCATTGGGACACCAACAAAAATAGGTCAATCAACAGTGACAGTAGTATCTACTGACCAAGCAAATAACAAATCGACGACAACTTTTACAATAAATGTTGTGGATACGACAGCACCAACAGTGACGCCAATAGGAGATAAATCATCAGAAGTTTTTTCTCCAATATCACCGATTAAAATTGCTACGCAGGACAATAGTGGTAATGCAGTAACAAATACAGTCACAGGATTGCCGTCTGGATTAACATTCGATAGCACAAATAATACTATTAGTGGTACACCAACAAACATTGGTACAAGTACTATTACAATCGTTTCTACAGATGCGAGTGGTAACAAAACGACAACCACTTTTAAATATGAAGTAACAAGAAATAGCATGAGTGATTCCGTATCAACATCGGGAAGTACCCAACAATCACAAAGTGTGTCAACAAGTAAAGCTGACTCACAAAGTGCTTCTACGAGCACATCTGGTTCAATAATGACTTCAACATCAGCTAGTACCTCGAAATCGACAAGTGTAAGCCTATCTGATTCTGTGAGTGCATCTAAGTCATTAAGCACATCTGAAAGTAATAGTGTATCAAGCTCAACAAGCACAAGTTTAGTGAATTCACAAAGTGTATCATCAAGCATGTCAGGTTCAGTTAGTAAATCAACATCATTAAGCGATTCTATTTCGAACTCTAGCAGTACTGAAAAATCCGAAAGTCTATCAACAAGTACATCTGATTCATTGCGTACATCAACATCGTTAAGTGATTCAGTAAGCATGAGTACATCAGGAAGCTTGTCTAAGTCACAAAGCTTATCAACAAGCACATCAGATTCGGCTAGTACATCACAATCGGTAAGTGATAGTACATCAAATTCAATTAGTACATCAGAATCATTAAGTGAGTCAGGTAGTACATCAGAATCTATAAGTATTTCTAATAGCATTTCGAATTCAGTGAGTGCATCAACAAGCAAATCAGATTCACAAAGTACATCAATATCATTAAGTACAAGCGATTCTAAATCGATGAGTACATCAGAGTCATTAAGCGATTCAACGAGCACAAGTGATTCAGTATCTGGATCATTAAGTGTAGCGGGGTCACAAAGTGTCTCAACAAGCATATCAGACTCAATGAGCACGTCTGAAATGATAAGCGATTCTATGAGTACAAGTGGATCATTAGCTGCATCAGACAGTAAATCAATGTCTGTAAGTAGTTCAATGAGCACGTCTCAGTCAGGTAGTACATCAGAATCATTAAGTGATTCGATAAGTACATCGGATTCTGACAGTAAGTCATTATCATTGAGTACAAGTCAGTCTGGCTCAACAAGCACATCAACATCAACAAGTAGTTCAGTACGTATGTCGGAATCACAAAGTACGTCTGGTTCAATGAGCACAAGTCAATCCGATTCAACGAGCATATCAACGTCGTTTAGTGATTCAACGAGTGATAGTAAATCAGCATCAACTGCATCGAGTGAATCAATATCACAAAGTGTCTCAACAAGTACATCTGGTTCGGTAAGTACTTCGACATCGTTAAGTACAAGTAATTCAGAACGCACATCACAATCGATGAGTGATTCAGTAAGCACAAGCGATTCGTCATCATTAAGTGTATCGACGTCACAAAGAAGTTCAGAAAGCGTGAGTGAATCTGATTCATTAAGTGATTCAAAATCAACAAGTGGTTCGACTTCAACAAGTACATCAGGTTCATTGAGCACTTCGACATCATTAAGTGGTTCAGAAAGTGTAAGCGAGTCTAGCTCGCTAAGTGATTCAATATCAATGAGTGATTCTACTAGTACAAGTGACTCCGACTCATTAAGTGGATCAATATCTTTAAGTGGTTCCACAAGTCTTAGCACTTCTGATTCATTAAGTGATTCAAAATCATTGAGTAGCTCGCAAAGTATGAGTGGATCAGAATCAACGTCAACAAGTATGAGCGATTCGCAGTCAAGCTCAACAAGTAATAGTCAATTTGACTCTATGAGCATCAGTGCATCAGAAAGTGACTCAATGTCTACAAGCGATTCGTTTAGCATCAGTGGATCAAATTCAACGAGTACATCACTTTCAACATCTGATTCAATGAGCGGAAGCGTATCAGTTTCAACATCGACAAGTTTAAGTGACTCAATATCAGGTTCAATAAGTGTAAGTGACTCGAGCTCAGCGAGTACATCAGAGTCGCTAAGTGATTCTATGGCACAAAGCCAGTCAACAAGCACAAGCGCATCAGGTTCGTTAAGCACATCGATATCATTATCAATGTCAGCAAGTGCAAGTACATCGACATCACAAAGCACGTCGGTGTCGACGTCATTATCAACATCAGACAGTATAAGTGATTCGACTTCAATAAGTATCAGTGGTTCACAAAGTGCTGTAGAATCAGAATCTACAAGTGATTCAACTTCTATCAGTGACTCAGAATCATTGAGTACATCTGGCTCAGACTCGACATCGACAAGCACATCGGACTCGACAAGTACATCATTATCATTAAGCACATCTGGCTCAACAAGTGGTTCAACTTCAACAAGCACATCAGAATCATTAAGTACGTCTAATTCAGGTTCAACAAGCGTATCTGAATCGTTGAGTACGTCTAATTCAGGTTCAACAAGCGTATCAGAATCATTAAGTACGTCTGGTTCAGGTTCAACGAGCGTATCTGACTCATCGAGTACGTCTAGTTCCTTAAGTACATCTGGTTCAGGTTCAACGAGCGTATCTGACTCATCGAGTACGTCTAGTTCCTTAAGTACATCTGGTTCAACGAGTGTATCTGACTCAACATCAATGAGTGAATCTAATTCAGCGAGTATTTCAATGTCACAAAGTATTTCCGGATCAACAAGTGGTTCAACTTCGATAAGTACATATGAATCATTAAGTATGTCTGGTTCAACGCACAACTCGACTTCAGTGAGCGACTCAGACTCGATAAGTACATCTAATTCTGGAAGTATGTCTAATTCGATAAGACACTTCACTTCTCTAAGTACTTCTGGGTTAATGAGTTTGAGTGATTCTAATTCAATGAGCGATTCAGACTCAGTTTCAATGAGTAATTCAACATCAACAAGTATGTCTGACTCAACATCAATGAGTGACTCAGAATCAGTGTCAACAAGCGCATCAACGTCATTAAGTACGTCTAATTCGGAAAGTGCGTCAGTTTCAATGAGCGACTCAACATCAACAAGCATGTCTAACTCGACTTCAATGAGCGATTCAGACTCAGTTTCAATAAGTGCATCAGAGTCAATGTCAGCAAGTATGTCCGACTCAGTTTCAATAAGCGACTCAACATCATCAAGTATGTCTAACTCAATGTCAATGAGTACATCAGAATCTAACTCAATACATCCGTCAAATTCGATGAGTACGAGTCAGACTCATTTCACGAGCACATCTATTTCAACAAGTGAGTCCATAGCACCAAATACAAATGAATCTCAGTCAACATTAAGTGCGACATCTGTATCATCAAAACATGATGCTGAACCTGCGCAAAGTGAAGAAAGATTGCCAGATACAGGTGACTCAATAAAACAAAATGGATTACTAGGTGGCGTTATGACATTATTAGTTGGTTTAGGTTTAATGAAGAGAAAGAAAAAGAAAGATGAAAATGATCAAGATGATTCTCAAGCATAAATTGAATTTATAGCTGGCTAAAATTAAAAAGACTGGGGCGTTGTTCACTAAAAAATCTATATCAGATTTTAATAATTAGTGAAATATCCTTAGTCTTTTTAATGTTTTTGATATAAAAGAGGTGTAACATGTTAAAACTTTTACAACAATACGAATATAAAATTATATATAAACGTATACTTTACACATGTTTTATCTTGTTTATTTATATATTAGGTACAAATATTTCTATCGTTTCGTATAACGATATGCAAGTAAAACATGAGTCGTTTTTTAAAATAGCTATTTCTAATATGGGTGGAGACGTTAATACTTTAAACATTTTTACTTTGGGATTAGGTCCGTGGCTAACATCAATGATTATCTTGATGCTGATTTCTTATCGGAATATGGATAAATACATGAAACAAACAAGTCTTGAGAAGCATTATAAAGAGCGCATATTAACATTAATTTTAAGTGTTATTCAAAGTTATTTTGTGATTCATGAATATGTTTCGAAAGAACGTGTTCATCAAGACAATATTTACTTAACAATATTGATTTTGGTTACTGGAACGATGTTATTAGTTTGGTTAGCTGACAAAAATAGTCGTTACGGCATCGCAGGACCAATGCCGATTGTAATGGTTAGCATTATTAAATCAATGATGCATCAAAAAATGGAATATATAGATGCAAGTCATATTGTGATTGCGTTGTTAATCATCCTTGTGATAATCACATTGTTTATCCTATTATTCATTGAATTAGTAGAAGTTAGAATTCCGTATATTGATTTGATGAATGTCTCGGCTACAAATATGAAATCTTATTTGTCTTGGAAGGTTAATCCTGCAGGCAGTATTACATTAATGATGAGCATTTCAGCTTTTGTTTTCTTAAAAAGTGGCATTCATTTTATTTTATCAATTTTTAATAAAAGCATATCAGATGACATGCCAATGCTGACATTTGATAGTCCAGTAGGTATTTCAGTATATTTAGTGATTCAAATGTTATTGGGTTATTTTTTATCGAGATTTTTAATCAATACTAAACAAAAATCAAAAGACTTCTTGAAAAGTGGTAATTATTTTTCAGGAGTTAAACCTGGTAAGGATACAGAACGTTACTTAAATTATCAAGCACGACGCGTATGTTGGTTTGGATCGGCATTAGTTACAATCATTATTGGTATACCGCTTTATTTCACATTGTTTGTACCGCATTTATCTACTGAAATTTATTTCTCAGTACAACTGATTGTATTAGTTTACATCAGTATTAATATTGCAGAAACAATTCGTACATATTTATATTTTGATAAATATAAGCCATTTTTAAACCAGTATTGGTAAGGAGGTAATTATGAAATACTTTATTCCAGCTTGGTATGATGACCAACGATGGTGGCAAGACACGACTGTGCCGTATTATCAGACGCAAAATAAGACGGAATTTGACGATATGATTAGTTTAATGGGGATGCACCTTGAAAATAATTTAGATTATCAACTGATTGTTCTCAATCATGCGCCGAATATAAGAACATTTTTACATCGATATGATTTGTATGAAACAAAGTATTGGTCTGTGTTTGATGAAATTCAAGGATTCAGTCACCATGCGCCACAAGCGATTAATTATCATCACTTAAAATGGCCGGATGATGTTGAGTTTGTGTACACGCCATATTTATTAAAATGTGTGACGAGTGAACAGACCTATACAAATATTTATTTTAGTCAAGAAGGATATTCAATTTGGTTTGAAGAATTTGAAAGAGATCAGTTACAACGGCGTTATATTTTTGATGACAGAGGTTATTTATCAGCTATACGTTATTTTGATGATCAGGGAGAGGCTTCTTACCAAGAATATTTAACGATTAATGGAGATTGTGTGCTTTATGAAAACTTTAAAAATGGACGAGTCACTGTTTCAAAAAGATATCAACATCACTATCAACAAACAGAATATAACAATATGGCTCAACTAATTGAAGAAAAATTTCAAGCAATGATTGCACAACAAATACATGAAGATGATCATGTGATTGTGGCTTCAGATGCTAGGCACAATCGACAAATAGCCAATCATATTCCGGCGAAATCATTAAGTTATTCATTTTTTAAAAATAGAAATGAAACTGTGTCAGATGAGGAATATCAATCTATCGTAAAGAATGCCCATTTAATTGTTGATAGTGTGCAACTAGAACGTGATTTAATTAGTCATCAAGAGAAGTATCAGCGAGAGAATACAATGATTCGAATCACGCCATTTGAAACGAGACAATCACCTAATATAAGTAGTCAATTGATGGAAACATTTATAGGTGTATGGATAGATGGTATGAGTGACGCTGATTTGCAACAAATGATGCAACGACTTGTGGATTATATCGCACAAGAAGATAATTACCGTTTAATTTTATTAACGCGCCATCAAAATGACATACCGATGTGGCTTCGTGAATGTATTACGTCGGTAAATGAGGAATACCAAGCTAAACAGAATGCGGATGTTAATGTTTCAGCATTAATGACACCTGAAGATCAAGATGACATCATTGCTGTTAAGACGATACATGCTGAACATGATGTTGTAGAAGCATTGCGGACGTTGCGACTTGTGATAGATATGTCAAAAGAACCTGATTTGTATTTACAAATTAGTGCAATTAGCGCTGGGATTCCACAAATTAATGGTCAACAAACAGATTACGTCTCTGATTATGACAATGGCCGTATTATAAATACAGTTGATGAATTAGATGATGCGTTAAATTATTATTTATTTTATTTGAAAAATTGGAATTATGCGTACGCCTATTCTTTAAAATTAATAGATGCATATGCTTCTAAGAATATTATTAATCAGCTCGATGAGTTAATAGAAGGTGAAAATGATGCCACGTAAATTTAGAGTTTTGCAAATTGGAGGAGACGACTTAGAACCTATTTTTCAACACAAAAAAGGTGTGAGTTGGGATTACTTCGATATTGGATTGTTTGAATTTGATAGTGGTTATGTAGAGGCTATTGAAGCGATTGTTGAAGCAGAAGGGCGCTTTGATTTTATCTATATTCAAGCACCATACTCGGAGACATTAACGAATTTATTACAAATGATAAGCGAACCATACAATACGTATGTTGATGAATCATTTTGGTCTGTTGAATATGAACAAGACGAAAATGTCCAAAAATACGTTGTTCAACCATTACATTACCGGAACATTGAAGAACGTAATAATAAATTAGAGGCAGTTAGTTTCTCAGGACAGTATGGAGATAAGGTTTCTCCTAAGTTAGCACTTGTTCATCCGAATTTTAAAGGAGGTGTCGTTTACCAAGGTAATTCAGAGCTCACGTTGAGTGGAGAATTTGGAAAAGAATTTAAACCTATCGCATCTTGGCAAAATAATCTCGTTTACGATAAAGATAAAGTCATTCAAATATGGCCAGAATTTGATATTGATGGTGCGGTCGAGTTGCAATATACATTTAGATTGATTCAGACTGGCGCTGATGGTGCATTAATTGAACAAATCGTATTGACTGATGATATGTTAGACAGTCCTTTAGAGATACCTACGAAACCATTTGATGCTTATATAAGTGTAACTGTTAAGGCGCGTGGCAACGGGACGGTACATTTAGGACCTATACACAAACGATGGTCTAGATTAGACATGGGTCAATTTTTACTTGGTGGTAGTCGTTTTGTAGATAGTCAACGACAGGAATTTATTTATTATTTCCACCCTGGTGATATGAAACCACCACTAAACGTATATTTTAGTGGTTATCGAACAGCGGAAGGTTTCGAAGGATATTATATGATGAAACGTATGAATGCACCGTTTTTACTTATCGGCGATCCTCGTGTTGAAGGTGGTAGCTTTTATATCGGTTCATCTGAATATGAACAAGGTATTATCAATGTTATTGACGAGACATTAGAAAAGCTGAATTTTAAATCACATGAATTAATATTATCTGGTTTATCTATGGGTTCATTTGGTGCCTTGTATTATGGTGCTCAGTTAAATCCTCAGGCAATTATTGTTGGTAAACCACTTGTTAATATTGGAACGATTGCTGAACATATGCGATTACTTAGACCAGAAGAGTTCGGTACAGCATTAGACGTCCTGGTGTCTAATGAAGGTGATACATCTCAAGCGTCGATACAGGCATTAAATCAAAAATTTTGGCAAACATTCCAAAAGAAATCATTGTCACAAACTGTTTTTGCCATAGCATATATGCAACATGATGATTATGATCCACATGCATTTCAAGAGCTACTACCTGTATTGACAGCACACCAAGCAAGAGTGATGAATCGCAGTATTCCTGGGCGACATAATGATGATTCACCTACCATTGCAAGTTGGTTTGTTAATTTTTACAACATTATTTTGGAAGACAAGTTTGGGAGAGTTCAACATGCTGAAAAACAAAACATTTAAAGTTACTTGGAATTATATTTCACAAACTACATTTATGTATGGCTCAAAAGTATCATTTTCAAATGGTGAAGTGACTTTTATAAATCCTTTGATGCCCTCTGGATTACCGATTCATGAGTGGTTGATGTTAAAACAATTTTCAAAATATAAAAGTGCGCCAAGTTTACCAATTTTGCGTAGAGGACAGCATTATAAATTGCATTTTGATTTTGATGCAACGCCTGCTGGTTCAGTGTATTTTATCATCATTTTTTATAATAAAAATGGCACAAAACTAAGTACTGAGATTGTAAAGTCAAATAGTATTACGATTCAATATCCTGATGAAGCCTATGCTTAGGTGGTGTAAACTCTAGTTAACAGTTAATTCTTATGAAAGGAATTGATAATTATG
>ERZ1023423.28-NODE-28-length-50427-cov-95.250179_pt1 | contig 50427 bp, 42 predicted proteins | sample MGYA00380513_ERZ1023423 | MGnify/ENA primary metagenome ERZ1023423 (study PRJEB33173, sample SAMEA4830333) | metagenome | study: EMG produced TPA metagenomics assembly of the PRJEB25223 data set...
GTTCATTTTCTTACCGACAAGAATTAATTATACATTTTATTAACATTTAAGTCAACAACTTTTTAAAATTAATTTTCGTTAGTAATTCAAGTTATTTCTTAAGTTGAGTTGTTTTGTTTGCCTCAACAAATAAATACTATACAGGCTTTCAAACTGCTTAACAACAGTAAAAATTACACCTTTACTATCCATTCTGAACGCTCTCATTCTAAAAATCGAACTTAAAGAAATTACAATTGTGAATAGTACGTTTTCTAAAACAAATAAGGTGGTTATTTTTATGAAAAGATAATAAAAAAACCGCAAAACAGAACGTTATTTTTTTACCAGAAATTAAAAATAAATTTACAAGTTTTAAATAATCTCTCAAAACACCGCTATACAGGCTGATTTAGTAAGCTTTAGACCAAAGAAGTACAACTACTAAGCCAGCATCTATCATTTCAATTACAAAAGAATTTCATTTGCATAGTCATTAACCATCAACCGCATTTATCAAATTAATAACACCAACACACCATAACGGTATTCCTACTTCGATAATCCAATTCGAATCATTACTATTAAAAGTAACAAATCACAACCAACGGCTTGCTTCCTAAATATTCCCCACCCTCAGTAAAACTAGGTAAACCATGCCACCAACACACCACAAATAAAGTAGTACACCACACCATAAAAAAAGCCACAATGATTACACTGTGACTTTTCTTACTATAGTATTAAATTCAAAAATGTTTAATAGAAGACATTACATTTCTGTTCTACCTGCGATTGCTTTAGATAATGTTACTTCGTCAGCATACTCTAAATCGCCACCTACCGATAATCCTTGTGCTAATCTCGTCACTTTGATACCTATAGGCTTAACTAATCTAGAAATATACATGGCTGTAGATTCCCCCTCTAAGTTCGGGTTCATAGCTAAGATTAATTCGCTAACTTCATCGTTTTTCAAGCGTTCAATCAATGAAGGAATATTAATATCTTCTGGTCCAATTCCATCCATAGGCGAAATAGACCCATGTAAAACGTGATATAAACCTTTGTATTCTCTCATTTTTTCCATAACTATGACATCTTTGTCATCTTCCACAACACAAATAACTGAACGATCTCTTTGCTTATCTTCACAAATATAACATGGATCATTTTCAGTAATGTGACCACATACGCTACAATATGTTAATTCTCTTTTAACATCTACTAATGCTTTGGCAAACTGAACAACATCGTCTTCTTTCATATCTAAGGTATGAAAAGCCAGACGTTGGGCTGTCTTTGGACCAATGCCTGGCAATTTCATAAAGCTATCAATAAGCTTTGATATAGGTTCTGGATAATGCATCTATGATCACATTCCAGGGATGTTTAAGCCTTGAGTATGTTTACCTAAACGTTCTTGAGTAAGCTCATCAGCTTTATTCATCGCTTCATTAGTAGCTGCTAACACTAAGTCTTGTAGCATTTCAATATCATCTGGGTCTACAGCTTCTTCTTTGATTTCAACGTCGACAACTTCTTTATGACCAGTTACAGTAACTGCAACCATGCCACCGCCAGCTGTTCCTACAATACGCTCTTCTTTAAGTTTTTCTTGTTCTTGAGCCATTTTCTTTTGCATTTTTTGCATTTGTTTCATCATTTGTTGCATGTTTCCGCCACCGCGCATATTCCATTTCCTCCTTGAAAATCAATAAATATTTATCAATAAAATGATGTTTCTTTCATTATACATACGATTATATCGCTTGTCATGTATCACTCTTCATCTATCACATGTACAGTTTCTTCACCGAAAAGATCTTTTGCTTTTTGAGCAATATCTGTTTGTTGTGCTTGTTGCTTTGGCATATCATCGCCTTCGTTTTTACGATTTTGTAAATACTCCGTTCGAACTCTTTGCCATTGATCTGATGGTACACCAACAACTTTAACATTTTTATTAACGATATTACATACAACACTTTCTATACTACTACGTTTCTCGTCGTCTTTATTGACGATTTCACAATGGATCTCTTCCTCAAATTTCACAAGTACGTGATCTTCACTTGCCGCCACAGGTTCCGAATTTTGCAATAAACTAACGAGTGATTTTTTATCATTGTTTTTGGCATGATCAATCACTTCTTGCCAATGATCTTTCAACAATTTGATATCTGCCTTATTCGCTTTATCTAGCACTTTTGCAATTTGTTGCATTGAAAATGCATTTTTAGATTTTTGTATGCCTCTCGCAGGCTTTTTCGAAGATTTTTGAGTAGGAGCGACGCTCACTCCTTGTGCTTTTAGTGTTTTTAGTTCTTGCTCTAACTGTTCCATACGTTGCAACAATACATCTGTGTTTGGCGATGAAGCAATTTGTGCTGGTTCAGCTACATTCGCAATCACTTGTGGTTGACCCTTAATCTGCTCAGCTAATTTTACTAACAACACTTCAAAATGAACGTTTTGATTCACACTAAAACGAATCGACACTAATGTATCATTAATAAGATCAATCATTTGATATAACATATCTAATTCTAAGTTCATCAGGGCTCGATACTCAGTATCTTTCTCAGATGTTTTATTCATAATCGTATCTCTGACAAAATAAATCATATCATTTATTAGGCGATTCACTTCTTTACCTTCTGTTATAAACTGATGGTATTTTTTAAAAGATGCTTGTACATCACCTTGTACAATATCATCAAACAAGTGATCCAACGCTTCATCATGAACGCTACCCGTAACATTTAGGGCATCTTGTAATGTCAATGTACCATCGCCGAAAGCAATAGCCTGATCCATAATACTTAATGCATCACGCATACCCCCTTCAGACGCTTTAGCGATAAATGCCAAGGCTTCATCTTCACATTCAATTTGTTGTGCATCTGCTACAAATTTTAAACGTTCAACAATTTGATCTAGGCTAATTGCTTTAAAATCAAAACGTTGTGCCCTAGAAATGATTGTTGGAGGAATTTTATGTGGTTCTGTCGTTGCCAATATAAAAATAGCGTGTGCTGGAGGTTCTTCTAACGTCTTTAAAAGGGCATTAAAAGCACCTGTTGTTAGCATGTGCACCTCATCTATAATATAAACTTTATATTTCGATTCACTTGGTGCATATTTAACTTTGTCTCTAATATTTCTTATTTCATCAACGCCATTATTACTAGCAGCATCAATTTCTATCACATCTGAATTAGTCCCCTGCGTAATGCCTTTACAAATATGACATTCATTACAAGGTTCTCCATCAGTGCTATTTAAACAGTTGATTGCTTTAGCAAACACTTTGGCAATACTCGTTTTCCCCGTACCTCTCGGACCACTAAAAATATATGCATGCGACTGTTTTTCTTTCGAAATCGCATTGCGCAATGTCTTCGTGACATGTTCTTGTCCGACGACATCCTCGAAACTTTGGGGTCTGTACATACGATATAAGGCTTGATAATTCAAGTTAGCACCTCCATAAACAATTACCTTTCATTATAGCATGATAATACCTTTACTTCTTAAATGAACAATTAATAAAAATGTTCTGGAAATTTTACGATTCCGTGTGGTGCATCCGTCAAATTATCCCATAAATATTTTACAAGTAACGGTGCATCACCAGATTCTAATTTAATGTCATGCTCAGCAGCATTTTGATAACCCAACTTTTCAAAGTAGTCAAAACAATGGTCTACAACAACCGTACTATACTCTTGCGCTTTTGCACGTTCTTCTACTGCTTGAACCAATCCACGACCTAATTTTTGTCCACGTAATTCAGGATGAACTGATAAAGAGGCAATCGCCAAACCATAATACGTCTTGTCATCACTATTAATTTCTACTTCAATTAATAAAACGTGTCCAACGACATCGTTATTTTCATTTTTCGCTATTACTTCTAATTCAAAATTATAGCAAGGAGATTTCCTTAAATGTTTCACTTTCGCACGTGCTTGCCAACTCATTTCAGGATTATCATCAAAACTTTCTTCAATACTATTTAAAGATTTATCATAATCTAACTCTGTTAAAGTACTTAAATATATTTGCATATGTCCTCCGTAGGCATTTGATTGTCAATAATCATAACGTATCTCATTAATAATTCTATTGTAAGGTACTCCCCATCATTTCACCATCATTTCTTTATCATCAAATAATAACTTCTTACTATTTATATCCGTAAAAATTTATTCAAACTGCGCATCGATTTCACTTGAATCAAACTTCACATATAAAAAAGCTACTTCCCACAAACATGTTCCACGTATAATACGCTGAATTGTCTTCAAGAAAGTAGCTTCTATAATTATATATTTTCAACTCTTAATAATCAGTTTAATATTTTTAAAAATAAAAAACCGTGCACCTAAGCATCGAACGTAATTCACGAACGTAACCAAAGTCGTTAGCTAAATCTCGGCTACCCTACGGCACATATGATGATCCACTTAATGCTGCTTCCGTCAGGACCTGACATGGTTCATGGGTTCATATTGCATAGGACCGAAATCTTCAAACACTACGTGCTTTGGGCAGACTTCGCAAAAATACGGCCTCAACAAAGGAATTAAGCCTCGCATAAAGCGGATTTCGAGTACAGGGAACCGCTACCTCCCCACCTAGCACGGCAAGATATATATTACTATATTTTAATAGTTAATTGCAAGTATAAATCATTTATATCATTGTTTACTTTATACGACGTCTTGAGAAGTCGTTAAATTTAAATTCATTTGCAAGATGTTTTGAAATATTATATTGAAACGGCATTGTATTTTCTAAATATACAATACTTCGAACTGTTGCTGAATAAGCCACCGATACATCACCAAACAATTGATATGCTTGTTCATCAAACGGTTCAAAAGTAATAGACTTACTTGAATAACTAATATTAAGATTTAATACCTTTTCCAAATAATCATAAATAGAATCACTCGCAACATCATTACCTATGTCTGAAACAATCGACTTTAGAAAATAATCTTCATCAACAATCTTCACATGTTGGTTAAGCCGACGAGTTCTAACAATATGAATGAGCGATTCACTAAAATTGATGTTTAAAGCATGTTGAACTTCTGGAACTTCATGCGCTTCAACAACCTCATTCACAACAACTTCAGTTAAATATGCGACACCCATTTCTTCTTGCATTTCTTTAAAACTAACAAGTTCAGAAAATGGAAACTCTGTAACCTCCTGATAAATGACAAGTGACCCTTTACCATGAATCTTTTGAATCATACCGTCTAATGCCAACAAATCTAATGCCTTACGCACGGTCTCTCGAGATGACTGGTACAATTGCACCAAATCATGTTCAGACGGAATTTGTTCACCATATTGAATCTGCCCGTTTAATATATCTTCTTTCAACGCCTCATAAATCTTCATAAACTTCTTTTGCTTCACCATATAAACGCATCCACTCAATTTATTTTACGCGTTTGTTTCGATTACAATTGCACCAAACCCGCTTATCGTATTATTTTCCACTGTGCCTGTTTGAATCACAACACGACCTTCGCTAGCCAATCCTTCTGGCAAATCAACAGCCGATGCTGAGAAATTCGCAATTACTAGCCATTGTTGATTCTTATAATGACGTTCATAAACAAATAAATGATCATGATCCATAAAACGTGGCACAATGTCTCCATACGTAATAATATCATGCGTATGTCTTAATTGTATTAATTTTTGATACGTATAGAAAATAGAATCTTTATTCTGAAGTGCTTGTCTAACGTTGACCTGATGATAATTTTCCGAAATATCAATCCAAGGCTTACCAGCTGTAAATCCAGCATTAACATCATCACTCCATTGCATAGGCGTTCTCGAATTGTCTCGTGACTTCTGTCCTAAAATCGCTAACACATCCGCTTCAACATGCCCTTCACTTAACAACTGATGGTAGGCATTAATCGATTCAACATCACGATATTGTGCTATTGATGTAAAATGTGGGTCCGTCATACCAATTTCTTCACCTTGGTAAATATATGGCGTCCCTTGCAACATATGCAGTGCGATAGCTAACATTTTAGCACTTTCTATCCTCATCTCTTCCGACGTATCATCACCAAATCTAGACACTACCCGTGGCTGATCATGATTACACCAGAAAATCGCGTTCCATCCGCCACCGTCATAAATACCTCGTTGCCATTGCATCAGAATTTCCTTTAACTTATGAAAATCAAGCTTCGCATTTGTCCACTTTTCACCATCAACATAATCAACCTTTAGATGATGAAAATTAAAAACACTATTCAATTCTTGGCGTTCTGGCTGTGTATACTTAATACAATTTTCAATCGTCGTCGAAGACATTTCTCCTACAGTCATCATGTCAGTGTTACCAAACGTTTGACGATTTAATTCATGCAGAAACTCATGCACTCTAGGACCATCCGTATAAAATTCTTTACCTATTTTGTCAGAGTCCTTAAATTCACCTTTAGAAATTAAGTTAATGACATCAAATCGAAAACCATCAACGCCGAAGTCTATCCAATGATTGACAATGCGATATAACGATTGACGTACTTCCGGATTATCCCAATTTAAATCAGCTTGACTGACATCAAATAAATGTAAATAATATTCATCTGTTTCAGAATCATACTTCCATGCATTACCACCAAATTTAGAATGCCAATTTGTTGGCGGCCCGTCTTCAGATGATCTGAAAAAGTAATAGTCTCTATAAGGGTTGTCTTTAGATTTACGGGCTTCTTTAAACCATTCATGCTCCGTCGACGTATGATTAATGACAATATCTAACATCACTTTCAAGTCTTTTTGATGAGCAACTTTGATTAACTTTTCAAAATCATCCATCGTTCCAAAGTCTTCATTGATTTCTAAATAATTGCTGATATCATAGCCATTATCATTCATCGGTGATTCATACACTGGTGTTAACCAAATATAATCAACACCCAATAACTTGATATAATCCAATTTTTCTATAATTCCGTTAATATCTCCTATACCATTCCCCGTCGTATCATTAAACGACTTAGGATAAATTTGATATACAACGGATTTTCTCCAATCTATTTCTTTCGCCACACAATTACCACCTTATAACGTAATAAAGGACGTCCAAATAACGAACGCCCCTTTTTTATTTTATTAATCTTCAACAATTTCTTTCGCTTTTTGTTTACTAAAATGAGACATCACAATTGTTAGTATACATGGTACAACAATAGCAATAGCTGTCACAATAAGATATACTGGCCAAAATTCTTTTTGAATTGAAATGAATGCTGGCACACCACCAACACCAACTTTTCCAAGTACGTTATTCATACCAACGATTGCCCCCAATACACAAGACGTTGATATTGCAGCGATAAATGGATATTTCAGAGGTAAGTTCACACCAAACATAGCTGGTTCAGTAACATCTAACATACCAGAAATACCAGATGTTAATGCCAAGCCTTCTTCTTTAACCATTTTACGACGTTTATAGACAAACCATGCTCCAAATGCTGCAGACCCCTGACAAATATTTGAAATCGCAACGATTGGCCATAAGTACGTACCACCTAAGCTGCTACCCATCAATTGGAAATCTACTGCTAAAAACATATGGTGTAGTCCTGTAATTACAAGTGGTGCATATAACAATCCATATATTGCTCCGCCAAGCCATCCTGCATGTTGGAATATAAATGTAACACCAGATGTAATACCTGTACCAATCAATAATGCAACTGGTCCAATGATAATAAATGCTAAAAATCCAGTAACTAAAAGCGCTACGGGTCCAACGACCAACATTTTTATCGAATCGTGAACGACTTTATTTAATCCTTTTTCAATTTTAGCTAGAACATAAGCTGCAATTAAAACTGGCAACACTTGACCTTGGTAATTCGACTGCTTAATCTCTAAGCCAAATAAGTTCCACGTCGGAATATTCCCTTTTGCCAAATCATACTGAGATACTAATTGCGGGTGCATTAAAATCAAACCTAAGACTAAGCCTAGAATCGGACTACCACCAAATACACGCATACTACTCCAACCAATTAATGCTGGTAAGAAAATAAATGCCGTACTCGCAATCACATTAATGATGTTTGAAATATCAGCAATTTGTGGATACATCTCAATAAGTGCTTTTGGACCAAATAAACCTTTCATTGTAAGTAAATTATTGATCCCCATTAACAAACCAGCTGTCACAATCGCAGGTAATATTGGTATAAAAATATCCCCCAACAATTTGATCAAACGTTGTACTGGATTCCCTTTTTGCGCAGCTGCTTGTTTCGCTTCATCTTTCGAAGCTTCTTGAGCACCTGTTTCATCAATAAACTGCTTATACACTTCATCGACTGTTCCTGGACCAATGACAATTTGATATTGATGGTCTGCTTTGAACTGCCCCTTGACCAACGCGTTATTACTTAATGCGTCTTTATCAACTTTACTTTCATCCTTCAGCACTAAACGTAATCGTGTTACACAATGCGTTGCAGCTTCAAGATTTTCTTTTCCCCCAATAGCGGTTACGATGGCTTTTACATCTTCTCTTTTTACAGCCATATATTTCACTCCCTTAATGTCTTAAAACGAGTATAACTTGTCTAGACAAGTTATGTAAAGGCTTTCAACAAAATATTTTTATTTTGTCACAATTATCTGGTGTAGCCATTTCAGAAAATCAATGAGCCATAACGACATATGTAGCAATAACTCCTCGCTACAATTGCGTTATTAACAATACCTCACCACGCTCTCGCCATTATAAAGTGTAGATGCATGGCCAACTCCTAAATTGAAAAATGCATATCTATAAATAGTAAACTTGTCCACACAAGCCATCCATCATATTTCACAAAACAAAAAAGACATTTAGCTATGTATATTGCACAAGCCAAATGCCCTTCCAATCTCAATGCCTTATCATTTCTATTATCAAAAATTACGAGTCATTCAAAGGCATATAAAAAAGGTAAACACTCAAACTTTGAGTACTTACCTTTTTTATATATAGTATTTAATATAAATATTGATGGCGGAGGAAGAGGGATTCGAACCCCCGCGAGCCGTTAAGCCCCTGTCGGTTTTCAAGACCGATCCCTTCAGCCGGACTTGGGTATTCCTCCTAAACACAATATTTATCATATATGAACGTTCTGTAAAAGTCAATATTGTTTTTAAGCATTACATCATTACCACAAATCATTGTCTTCCACTACAGTTGACCTATAAAACGAATGTAAAAATCACTACTTATAATTAATCCATTTGTTGTCTTACAAACCTTTGTTTTTAGGTTACAAAGATGGCACGTGACGTTGATAGATACTAGATTATTTCAAACTCGATTCAGCATGACACAACGTCACCGTAACCACCATTTCCATACAAAGATTATACACAAACTTTACTCGCTAAATACTGATCTACTGCTTTCGCTACGCCTCTCCCTTCTTTAATCGCCCATACAACTAAACTTTGACCACGTCTAGCATCTCCAGCAGCAAATACCTTTTCATTATTAGTTTGATAGTTTGTATCATCCGCCACGATTCGATTTCTATCAGTTTTAATGTTAAAAGCATTCGGTACTGTTGGTTCTGTACCTTCGAAGCCGATTGATAATAATACAAGGTCAGCAGGCCAAAATCTTTCAGGTCCTTCTTTCATGACCATACCATTTTCGCCTTGCTCTAAAATTTGAGTATACAATCCACGTATGTGTCCTTTATCGTCAACATCGTAACGCATCGTTTGAACACCATATGCACGTGGTTCCTTACCAAACTTAGCTTCGTACTCTTGGTGCGCATAGTCCATTTTAAACACCGGCATTGCTAAAGGCCATGATGCATTTTCTGTAAATGTAATTGCTTCTGGCAATTTCGTATATTTATTAAATTGAACAATCGATTTACAATTTTCTCTTAATGCTGTCGCTACACAGTCTGCCCCTGTATCACCAGCACCAATGATAATGACATTCTTATCTTTTGCAGTTATTGTTATATCATCAATTTCTCCATTTAACAGCTGCGTTTGTTCAGTTAGATAATCCATAGCGAAATGTATACCATCACCCATGCGTCCTTCTAAAGGTAAATCTCTACCTTTTTGTGCACCAGTACATAATATAATGGCATCATACTCAGATTCTAACGTTGCTTTATCAATATCAACGCCTACTTCAACACCATTAATGAAAGTAATGCCCGCTTCTTCCATTAACTTAATACGACGTCGAACCACATCTTTATCAAGTTTCATATTCGGAATACCATACATTAATAAACCGCCTGATTCTCTAGCACGTTCATAAATAGTTACTTGATACCCTAGTAGATTAAGTTCTTCAGCAGCAGTTAATCCTGCTGGACCGCTTCCAACGATTGCTACTTTTTCATCTCTACGGCGACTCGGAACTTTCGGCGCTACCCAACCATTTTCAAAAGCTTCATCAATAATTGTGCGTTCAATACCTTTAATCGCAATCGATTCTCTATTAATCTTCATCACACAAGCACTTTCACATGGTGCAGGACATACACGCCCTGTAAAGTCAGGAAAGTTATTTGTTTCGCTTAAGCGTTCATAAGCAGTTTTAAAATCTTGATGATACACTAAGTCGTTCCATTCAGGAATGTAGTTTCCAATTGGACAACCTATTGTTTCCCTACCATACTGTTGTCCGGTTTGACAAAACGGCGTTCCACAATCCATACATCGTGCACCTTGGATAGAGGCATCTTCTTTAGTAAATCGTTGTTGATATGCTTTATGATGCTTCAAACGGTCTACCAGTGATAATTCACCTAAGTACTGTTTGTCATACTTCATAAATCCTTTAAATTCACCCATCGTATCTCCCCCTTTCCTTAATACACAACGGCTGGTTTATGTTTAGCGTCGATTGTTTTGCTGTCATCGTAAAATGCAGCTAACATCGCTTCATCTTCATTGTCATGTAATGATTTGTGCAAATGAATTTTTTGCATCATTAATTGATAATCTTTAGGAATAACTTTAACGACTACCTCTTCAATGCGATCAAAATGTTTTAACACATGAATCGCTCTCGTACTATTCGTATGTGACACATGTTCTTCCAGCATTTGCTTAATGAATGCTTTTTCTTCTTGGTGTTTAATCTTTGTAAACGAAAGCGTATCTAGTTGATTATTTTCAACAAAAGCTTCTACATCAGACGGGATAACGTAAGCAATACCACCACTCATACCTTGACCGAAGTTCTTACCTACATCACCTAAATTAATGACATGTCCACCAGTCATGTACTCTAATCCATGGTCGCCGATACCTTCAACGACAACATCTACACCACTATTTCTAATACAGAATCTTTCTCCTGCACTACCGTTAATAAATGCCTTACCACCTGTCGCACCATAGAATGAGACGTTACCAGCAATAATTTCATTTTGTCGTTCTTCAAAAGGTGCTTTGACAATGACCGTACCACCAGATAATCCTTTACCAACATAGTCATTCGCATCTCCAGTATGATGAATCATTAAGCCTTTCGGTGCATATGCTGCAAGACTTTGACCAGCATGACCATTCGTATAAACATTAATTGTATTTTCAGGAAGTCCTGCTTCTCCATATTGTTTCGAAATCTCACTACCTGTAATAACCCCTACATCACGTTGTTCATTATTTACTGTAAAGCTACCTGTATAGCGACGTCCTTCAGCAATATATGGCTTCGTTATCTCATATAAATTTGTTAAATCAAATCCATGCTCAAGATTATGATTTTGTTGAATTTCTTTTGTGTTTGGCCCATCGAAAGGACATAACAGTTTTTCAACATCAATACTAGCCGCTTTGCTATTCGCTTTTAATGTTGATGATCGTTGTAATAAATCAGTTCTTCCAACTAAGTCTTCTACACGTTTCAAACCTAAAGATGCTAAAATTTCTCTTAATTCTTGTGCAATAAAATGCATAAAATTAACAACATGATGTGCTTTACCTCTATATAAAGCACGTAAATCTTTGTTTTGAGTTGCAACTCCTACTGGACATGTATCTTTATGGCATACACGCATCATAATACAGCCCAACACCACTAATGGTGCAGTTGCAAATCCAAATTCTTCCGCTCCAAGCGCACATGCGTACGCTACATCTTTACCAGTTAATAACTTACCGTCTGTTTCTAACTTAACACGACTTCTTAAGTCATTTAGTTTTAATGTTTGATGTGTTTCTGCTAAACCAATCTCCCAAGGAACACCGGCATGCTGAATACTCGTTTTAGGTGAAGCCCCTGTACCACCATCGTAACCACTGATGACAATTTTATCTGCAAATGCTTTTGCCACCCCAGATGCAATGGTACCAACACCTGTTTTCGAAACTAATTTTACCGCGATATCTGCATCTTTATTCGCATTTTTCAAATCATGTATCAGTTGCGCTAAATCTTCTATTGAATAAATATCATGATGTGGCGGTGGTGAAATCAGACCGATACCTGGCGTTGACCCTCTTGTCTTCGCAATCCACGGATATACCTTAGTACCAGGTAATTGACCACCTTCACCAGGCTTTGCACCTTGCGCAACTTTAATTTGAATTTCTTTGGCATGTTGTAAATAATCACTAGTTACACCAAAACGTCCAGAAGCAACTTGTTTAATCGCACTTACTTTGTTGCTTCCATCAACTTGTACTTCATAACGTTTTGCATCTTCGCCACCTTCACCACTATTACTCTTTCCACCTAATTGGTTCATGGCTTGTGCTAACGTTTCATGTGCTTCCGCTGAAATCGATCCATAACTCATCGCCCCTGTATTAAAGCGTTTGACAATGTCACTCACCGGTTCAACTTGGTCGATGTCAATCGGTGTACATGCTTTAAATTCAAGTAAATGTCTAATATGATCTGTTCTATTTTTGTTTACCGCTTCAGAGTATGCTTTAAATTGCGCATAGTCATTTTCTTTACATGCGTGCTGCAATAAGAAAATAGATTCCGGATTAAAAGCATGATGTTGACCTTGTTGTCTCCATTGGAATGTACTACCTGATGCAAGATAATTATCATCACTTTGTTGACGTGCTTTATTTTCAGCATCGATTTGATCAATCGAAATACCAGATAACTTAGACTGTGTTCCAGTAAAATAACGATCAATCACATCATGAGACAAGCCAATCGCTTCAAATATTTGTGCACCTTGATAACTTTGCACTGTCGAAATTCCCATCTTCGCCATTACTTTAATGACACCTTCCGACAATACATCCGTATATGTCTTAACATTATCGACAACGGTGCCTTGTAACCCTTCTGTCAATGTCAGTTGTTCAACTGTACGTTGCGCTAGGTATGGCACAATTGCATTCGCGCCATATGCTAGTAAACAAGCAACATGATGCACTTCTCGTGTCTCACCAGATTTAGCGACTAAACTTGTAGACATACGTAAATCTGCTTTAATAAGTAATTGATGCACATGACTTATTGCGAGTAACATCGGCATTGCAAAGCCATTGCCATCAACTAATCCACTATCATCTAACACTAGAATTTGAGCGCCTTGCTTTACAGCATCCACTGCTTCTCGGCCTAATGCTTCTAACGCATCTTCCAAATCCCCTTCATATACCGTTGATAAATATGTTAATTTAAAATGCTCCTGATCAATCGCTGCTAAGTGTGATTCATTCAATACCGGTCTCTTCAATTGAATTCGATCTAAAACCGTTTCGTCAGGTGCTAATAAGTTACCTTCGCCACCTAAATAAGAAAGTTCACTCGTTACGATTTTTTCACGATACGCATCAATTGGTGGATTCGTAACTTGTGCAAACAACTGTTTAAAGTAATTAAATAGTGATTCTGGTCGCTCGTTCAACACTGCAATTGGCGCATCATATCCCATTGCACCGATAGGATCCTTCTTACCTTCTACAAGTTCCTGAATATACTTATGAATCTCTTCTTTCGTGTATGCAAATTGACGTTGTAATTTAAATAACGTTTCATCTGTCCATTGCGAATCTTGATATTGTATATTTTCAAAATCAAAATCAACTTTATGGTTATCAATCCACGCTTTATATGGTAATTCTCCGGCAATCGCACCTTTTAAATCATTATTTTCAATGACTTTATTCTGTTTAAAATCAACAAGCAATAACTTTCCAGGATTCAATTGACCTTTAAAAGCAACATTACTTTCAGGTACGTCCACAACACCCACTTCAGATGAAAAGACAATAAAGTTATCTTTAGTAATCGTATATCGACCTGGACGTAATCCATTTCTATCTGTAAGCGCGCCAAGTTTGTCACCGTTACAGAACGAAATCATTGTAGGACCATCCCACGGTTCCATTAAATAACTATAAAATTCATAAAACGCACGTACATTTGCATCATTCGCTTCATTGTATAACCAAGGTTCAGGTATGAGTAACATCGCTGCCTTTTCTGGCTCCATGGCTAACGATAAGAACTCTAGCGCATTATCTACAATGGCAGAGTCACTACCATCCTCATCGACAATTTGAAACACTTTATGTTGATCCTCGCCAAATAATGTTTCGATTAATTTATGTTGGCGTGCTCGCATCCAGTTCACATTACCTTTAATCGTGTTAATCTCACCATTATGCATTAACATACGGTTAGGATGCGCCCTTTTCCAACTCGGGAATGTATTCGTACTAAATCTCGAATGAACTAACCCTAGCTTTGATTGATATAAATCATCCGATAAATCTGTATAGAGTTTTTTAATTTGGTCTGATCGTAACCAACCTTTATATACAATTGTTTTGCGTGATAAGCTCGTAAAATATAATTCTAAATCGCACTGAGTCGAATAGAACTCTAATTGTTTTCTCGCTAAAAACAAACGCTTTTCAACATCTTCAATGTCCCTAATATCAATAAACACTTGTTGAATGACTGGCATCGTATCTGCTACATGTTTAGCAATGGCATCTTTATTAACTGGTACATTACGATAGCCAAGAATTGATAACCCTTCGCCTTCAAAATATTTTTTAAAAACTGCTTCATGTTCAGAACCTAAAACGCGTTCTTTGGAAAAAAATAATCCCACGGCATATTCACCTTCACCTGGGATATCAAAGTCCGTTACATGTTGTTTGAAAAATGCAAAAGGTATTTCAGTCATAATACCTGCGCCATCACCAGTGATGCCATCTGCGCCGACCCCGCCCCTGTGATCTAAGCGTCGCAACATTTCAAGCGATTTATCAATGATGTCGTGAGACCTTTTATTGTCCATATTCGCATAAAAACCAATACCACACGCATCATGTTCCTCACGATAGTCATATAAGCCTTTAATTAATTTCTCATTGTGCATGATGCACACCCCTTTTTTAGAATATTCTGATATTAGTTATTAATGATAATTACTATAATCTAAAAAATTTATCTGTTCAATATATAAAATAGAAGATATTCATCTAAAAAATAGAACATTTATCAACAATATTGCTATAATAGTTACAAAACACTCATTTTCGGAGGTGCCTATATCGCTATGGAAATTAAACAATTAAGATATTTTATCGAGGTCGCTAAAAGAGAACATATCTCCGAAACAGCACTTGAACTAAACATTGCTCAATCAGCGATAAGCCGTCAAATTACATTATTAGAACAAGAACTTAATGTGTCTTTATTTAAAAAGCAAGGACGTAATATTACGCTCACATCTGAAGGGAAATTATTATTTAATGAAGCTCTGCGCATTATTGAACATTTAGATAGCACGATTGAACAATTTCAAAGCCATGGATTAACTAAAAATAAAAGTATCTACATTGGCTATGATGAGAGTGACGTATCCCACATGTTACTACCACTTATCCAAACGTTTCATTTACAAAATGATACACATGTGATACCGAACTTATTAGATCATGACACGATTATAAATAGCGTATTAAATGGAAATATAGACATTGGTTTCACGGAACTTACACCCGAAATACGTAAACATAAACAATTACATATGCTACTTTTATTCGAAGAGCACTATCATTTATATGCGCCTTCAGACGATCCAATCACGATGGCGACACACCCACCATTAATTCAGTTTGAGCATAGTCATATTTATTGCTTGGCACCATTTGCCGAATCTGTAAAAAAACAATTGCGTAAGATTACTAAATCAGATGTATACACAATTAGTAGCCAACCACTTGCGCAGTATCTCCTTCGTCAAAAAGAAGGTTACATCATTTCATCACAAAATATACATTTACCAGAATCTAAATCATGGATAGATATAAAATTAGATCATACTGAATTAAAAAGAACGATATGTGCTATTACGAAAGAACCTTATACGAAGAGTGATATTGGTATCTTATTAACACTCATTCAGCAATTAATGACTAAAACGTCTACATTCCATTAAGTAATTCGACTCTATCAATGATGATTTTCGTTTTACACTTAGCAGTAATATCTTTGAAAATAAAAAATTAAGGGCGTATAATCACCATATTAATTCATTCATAGAATTGGGGTTTTGTTTTTGAAATATAGAAATTTATTTACAAAGCCATTTAATATAATTTTAGGTTTGTTCTGCATCGCATTCATTGGTGCTATTTTATTTACATTCAATAATGAGAACTTTTACAACAAACCAATTGGTCAAATTATAGATGTCAAACACGTTTCATCGACACCTACAAAAGATGCACAAAATAATCGCGATACTAAGTATAAAAATCAATTAAAAGTCAAAATATTAAATGGTCAATTTGCTGGAGAAACGACGACGATCAATCATCAGTACGTCAAATCTCAAGCAGATTCAGAAGCATTTCGCACACACGAAAAAGTATTATTACATATTTCTAACAAGCCGAGTGATGCTTATATTATAGAAAAGAAGCGTGATACCTTAACGGTTATCATCACAGGTTTGTTCTTATTAACTGTATTATTGGTTGGTCGCAAAGTCGGACTGCAATCGATTTTATCGTTAATCTTGAATTCTATTGCCATATTAATCGCAATTTACATTCATATTCAACATAGCAATATTAATTTATTCTTACTCATGACCATTGCCATGATCTGTTCAACAATACTCACTTTATTGCTCGTTACAGGCTGGCATATGCGTACACTCATTACCGTAGCAAGTACAATTATCGGAACTTTTTTGAGTATAGGTTTAACAGAATTAATCATATATATGACAGATGGTAAAGGCATTAAATATGAAACGATGAATTTTTTATCATTACCACCGAAAGATATTTTCCTAGCCTCAGTGTTAATAGGTTCACTTGGCGCTATTATGGATGTTGCAATTACAATTGCTAGTGGTATGCATGAAATTTTACAGCGTACGCCGCACATTTCAATGAGGAGATGGGCGCTTGCTGGGCGAAACATAGGCCAAGATATTATGGGAACAATGACTAACATCTTATTATTCTCATATTTATCCGGTGCACTACCTATGTTTTTAATCTTTTTAAAAAATGCAAATACAGTGACTTATACTATTTCGATGAATTGGTCGTTAGAAATTGCGCGCGCACTAACAGGTGGTATAGGTATCGTACTTACAATTCCTATCACAATATTGTTTATGGAAATATTTGAAACATTAAGGAGGGCGAAACAATGAATGCTGTATTTATATTGGCGTTATTGCTCCTCTTTCTGATGATAATTTTCGGAGGTAAAAAGGGATTCATCTCTTATTTAACCCTATTTTTAAATTTCGCTATTTTAATCATTAGTATTGTATTGATTATTTTTGGCGTACCGATTTATGTCGTCACATTCTTTTTCTGCATTATTATTGGCGCTTGTAATTTATTCGTACTCAATAGTTACAATGTTAAAACACAAGCTGCATTTATCAGCACTATCGTTACAACAATATTGTTGATTACACTCATTTATTTATCGGTCTACTTCGGTCATCTACAAGGCTTTTCAACCGAACAACAAGATGAAACATATGTGTATTCAATGAATATTGGCATTGATATGGTTCAATTTATGGTGTTCACTATTATTCTTGCCGTTATTGCAGCTGTGATAGATTTAACGATTACCATTAGTTCACCCATTTATGAATTGCATCAAGTGAATCCAACACTTACGCAATACGAATTATTCCAATCTGGCATGCGTGTTGGTAGAGAAATTTTAGCGACATCTGCGAACACGATTTACCTTGCCTTTTTTGGTGGCCAACTTGCTTTATTTATTTGGTTTTTCAAACTTAAATATTCATTTGGTCATATTATAAACTCGAAAATATTTGCCCAAGAATTTATTTCTATTATTTTAGGCGGTATTGCCGTTGCAATCAGTATTCCGATTACGGCTTGGATTACGGCATTTTTAATAAAAAGACCATCTCGACAGCGCAAAAATGATGAGTCTATCAATTAATCGCAACTAGCAATATAACTTAAGTTAAGCGACCTGTGGATATATGTCAATTGTTCACTAGGTCGCTTTTTACTATAGTAAATTGTCCGGTGGTCTATAACAAAAAGCACCTTTATTCATCATTAATTGTTGTGGTCGACGATGAGTATAGATGCTTTTAAATTTAATTTATTTTATAGTTAGCGCCATAATATGAACAGGTCTTCCTACGAACATACTATCTCCCATATATTGATATCCTTGTTGGCGATAAAGTGCCATGGCATGTGGATTGTCAGTATTAACCGTTAACACAATCTCATTAATATCCTGAAATGTTGAAGTGATAAATGACGCCAATTTTTCCATTACCACTTTACCTATTCCTCTATTACGATAACGTTGATCAACACTAAATGACCTGAAAAATACTGCATCTTGGTTATCGCTAAATGGTACGACCCCTTTTCCACGATGTAATGTAAAAAAGGCCACACATTTCCTGCCATCCATTACAACGATGGGATACCTTTCATTATCAGACATTGCAGCTGTAATATTTTCCTCTGGCGTTTTAACAAACTTCAAATCACTTTCACTTAATTGAAAAGCTTCTAACATCGAATAATCTTGTGGGACATAATGTCGTAACATGATAGTGTCATTATTTGTCATGTTTACCACCATACGTTTCAATCCAAACTTTGACAGCAGGCGCAATCAACGTATCATTATCTTTATCAATCCAGCGTATATCCGTAATTTCATTATTGATAGTTACGTTTTCCCAATCGATTTTGGTTAATGCGCGAAATCCATTTAACTCAGTTGACATATCCTGTTGTGGATATGCAGGACCTACAATTGTCCCGATATATTCAATTTCATCCATTGTTAATGTTAAATTTAGTTCTTCTTTTACTTCTCTTAACAGCGCGTGTACTTGTGATTCCCCTTCTTCTATTTTACCACCTGGGAAATAATACTTTTCGCGATTCCTTACTTGAACAAGCAATATTTTATCAGCTGTTTCTTCAACTAAACAGACACATTTAATCATCTTTGACACCCCAACTTTGTGAAATCAATTTTTCAAATTATACTGTACAATTATGTTATCATATATAAGTAGTTATAGCGCAAAACGTTAGCAATTCAGCGCACCCAATTTTTCCATATAAACAGAAGATACTAGGGGGAATTATTATTATGGCAAAACGTTCCAAATCACAACGTTTATCAAGTTTACTAAATGTCGCAGGTTTCATAGTCGACGGCTACAATGGCTATAAATATCATGCTAAAAATAAAAAATTAGTATATCTTTCATTAGGTTTAAGCACTGTAGGAACCGTGTTAGACTTTTACATTTCAATTAAGTCACCACGTAAGTTCAAAAAAGCAGTGGCAGTTGTTACTTTAATAACAAACGGTGCTAGATTATTTACAAGCATTCGCAAAGTAAAGCATGAATACTAAATCAGAAAAGGATTGGTCGAACATAGAACATGAAGTTCATTCGACCAATCCTTTTTCTTATACAAAAATTCCTATTACAACAATCACGACTTTGATAGCCCCGCCATAAAGTTTAGGATTCAATCCAACTTTTCAGCTTGTGAAATGTAATAGGAATTCATTATATATATTTATATACGTAAGACTTTAGTGAATATATCTATAATTATTTACTTGGTAAGCTGGTACCGTTCTGTAAGTTAAAATACCTGGTGCAGCTGAATAGTTCATTTCTGAAACTAAAATACTACCATCGTTATTTACACGTTCTACAAACATAACATGACCATAGTAACCTACATCTGTTTGAGCGATAGAACCTACAGTAGGTCTATTGTCGATAGTGTAACCATCTGCTGCCGCTGCGTTATCCCAGTTATTAGCATTCCACCAATAAGTACTAATACCTTTACCAATTTCAGCACGACGATTAAATACATGATATGTACATTGACCCCATGTATATAAGTTTTGGTGACTGAATACTGGTGTATTGTAACCTCTATTCGTAGTTGTTGCAGATCCTGAGTTTGAAGATGTTGCATTACCAGTTACTTTTAATTTTTGACCCGGATATATAAAGAAATTATTTAAGCCATTTAAGCTCATAATTTTTTGATAAGTTGTACCATATTTTGATGCGATTAATGACAATGAGTCACCTGCTTGTACTGTATAGTATGATCCGCCACCTGAGTTCGTTGATGGACGGCTACTATTGCTCGCAGCGTTACTTGAGCTAGCAGTACCTGATACTTTTAATTTTTGACCTGGATAAATAAAGAAATTATTTAAACCATTAAGTCGCATAATGTTTTGGTAAGTTGTACCATATTTTGATGCGATTAATGACAATGAGTCACCTGCTTGTACTGTATAGTATGATCCGCCACCTGAGTTCGTTGATGGACGGCTACTATTACTCGTAGAATTACTTGAGCCAGATACTTTTAGTACTTGGTTTGGGAAAATTAGATTAGATGTTAAATTATTTAATGACTTTAATTTAGCAATCGAAATCCCATACTTATTTGAAATTGCCCACACTGATTCACCCGGTTTTACTGTGTGAGTTGTAGCCGCATTTGCTTGAGTTGCCGCAACAGCGCTAATCGCGCTTGTCCCAATAATAGCTGCAATTACTTTTTTTTGCACTTTAAAATCCTCCTCTTGCTTAACTTTCCTAACATTCTTTTATCCGAATTTATGAATACTACATCATTATACGATTTTATTATGTATAATAGGTTGATGTTTGATGACATTATGATTACAAAAAAATCATATACTGTATCATCAAATTTTATAATTACCCCTTAAAATTATTACAACTTATTAGATTTTACAATATCTAAATTATTACAATTTCATAATATTTCACTATAAAATGATTACAATCCCTTTCTGTCTTTTGAAACATTTTTATAGGCAAACAAAAACGCCCCACAAACATAAGCATGAACTTTGCTTGTAGGACGCAATATAATTTATTTTGCTAATGACGTTTCTATTGCCTTAATCTCATCTTTAGATAAATTAACAGGTTTCTCTCCATCTTTGACATCTTCCTGCAACGCTTTTTGAGCTTCTTTTGAATGATACAATTCTACGATTTTAGCATATGTTTTGTTATCCAAGTCTTTGTCGTTAACTGCAACAATATTAATATATGGCTTTACAGCATCTGAATCTGATTTTTCCAAGAAAATCGGATCATTTTTTGGATCTTTCCCAGCTTTAGTTGCTACACCGTTATTAATAACTGCAATATCGACATCAGATAAAGCACGTGCAGTTTGCTGTGCATCTACTGCAGTAATTTTTAAATGTTTTGGATTTGACGTTATATCTTTCACCGTGCCTGCCAAACCGAAATCTTTTTTCAGTTTTATTAAACCAGCTGATTCTAATAGTTTAAGTGCACGTGCTTGGTTTGATACATCATTTGGAATGACAACTTTAGCACCATCTTTAACCTTTTTGACATCTTTAATTTTATCTGAGTAAATACCCAACGGTGCTAAAACTGTTGTACTTAATGGTGAAATCTTTGTTCCTTTATGCGCCTTTTTATATTGATCTAAAAATGCAAAATGTTGGAATGCATTCATATCAATATCACCATCGTTTAATGCTTTATTCGGTAAATTGTAATCGGAGAAATGCTTAATCTCCACATCAATATCATCTTTTTTAGCTAATTCTTTAACCTTCTCCCAAGCCTTAGTGTCATTTGATGCGACACCAATTGTTACTTTTTTATCATTGTTACTACCACACGCTGCTAATAATACAAGTGCTACGATAACTAACCCAATTAATCTTTTCATTCTATCAATTCCTTTCAAAATCTTCACTATATATCATTAATGTCTACGTATGAATCTAGCTAGGACATTCCCTAGCGTTTGAATCACTTGGACAATAATGACTAATACAATAACGGTAATAATAATGACCGTCGTATCAAATCTTTGATAACCGTACACTAAAGCTAAGTCTCCTATACCACCACCGCCAACAGCTCCTGCCATCGCCGTACTTCCAATAAGTCCAATAATCGCAGTGGTAATTGCTAATACTAATGAACCTAACGCTTCAGGAATTAAAAAATATCTAATGATTTGTAGTGGTGAAGCGCCCATCGCTTTCGCCGCTTCAATAATCCCCTCGTCTACTTCCAATAATGAGTTTTCAACAAGTCTTGCAATGTAAGGTGCCACATATACTGTTAAAGGCACGATGGCAGCAGTCGTACCAATTGAAGTACCTACTACTAATTTTGTGAATGGCACAATCGCAATTAACAAAATAATAAATGGTAGTGACCTTAAAATATTGATTAAAGGATTTAAAACTTGATGTATCACTATATTGGGCCATATGCCTTGTTTTCGAGTAATTACCAATAAGACACCTAATGGAATACCAATCACTGCTCCTAAAAATAAAGCAATAGATACCATATATAGTGTTTCGTATAATGCTTGTAATAACTGCGCACTGTCTAAATCAGAACCAAACATATGTTAATGCACCTCCTCAAATTGAATATTTTTCTCTTTGAAATATTGATTTATTGCCTTGTCATCAAATTGCTGATCTATATTAAATCGAAGCCACATATAACATACGGTGTTACCTTGTATTTCTGACATAGATGAAAATAAAATTTTAACCTCTCTGCCACAAAGTTGAATCAAGTCATTTATAATCGGTTGTGTCACCTGAGTTTCCTCGACGAAGATTTTATAATCTTTAAAATCGCCAACTTGTTCGTCATTCAATCGCCGAATCAATGACGTACTTGGCTCAGTCTGTATAACTGTAGACACAAAATTTTGAGCAATCGTCGTTTTAGGGTGACTAAATACCTCTTTAACAGTCCCTGTTTCAACCACTTGCCCCTTTTCCATTACAGCAACACGATTACAAATGTCTTTAATAACGCGCATTTCATGTGTAATCATCATAATTGTAATGCCAAAGGTTTGATTGACATTCTTTAATAACGTCAATATCGAAGCAGTCGTTGCTGGATCCAATGCGCTTGTTGCTTCATCGCATAGGAGTATTTTCGGATTAGTAACAAGCGCTCTTGCAATAGCCACCCTTTGCTTCTGCCCACCAGATAATTCATCAGGAAATTGGTCTTTTTTATCACTCAATCCTACAAATTCAAGCATTTCCGTTACTCGTTGCTTAATTTCTGTTTTGCTTTTCTTACTTAAAATGAGCGGCATAGCTACATTTTTAAATACCGTAGCTGAATTTAGTAAATTAAAATGCTGAAATATCATACCGATATCTTTCTTAATATCCCTCATCATTTTATCGCTATAATTCGTAATATCATGTCCATCTACAATCACTTGTCCATTCGAGGCAGCTTCAAGATGATTCACGAGTCTTACCAACGTACTTTTTCCTGCACCACTATATCCAATCACACCAAAAATATCATTGCGATTGACCGTAAATGATACGTCCTTCAAAGCATCTATTGTTTGCTTTTTCTTATGAAATGATTTACTAACTTGTCGAAACTCAATCATCATCGCCCCTCCTACAAATTCTTATTAATCCACTAGGAATAAGAGCATTATATGTAAAATTGCATATATCGTCAATACATTTTGCCGAATTTTCTAAAAAATTAAAAAATAAGCGATTCATGTGACAATGATGAATTGTGAGACTACTATGACATTTATCGAATTAAATGAATAAAAATGTCTAACAATCCTCCACAACGCAATTACTAAATATTAACATCGCACTAAAAAAGCACTAGCATATTCAAGAACAACAAACGTTGAACTCAAAATATATGCCAGTGCTGCTATTATTTATAACGTATCTAGTGCTTGTTTTAAATCATCCACTAAATCTTCAGTATCTTCAATACCTACAGATATTCTTACAAGTCCGTCTGTAATACCTTCTTTAGCTCGAATATCTGCTGGAATGGATGCATGTGTCATCAATGCAGGTACTGAAATTAAACTTTCCACTGCACCTAAACTTTCAGCTAATGTGTAATACGATGTTGCTTTAATCAATTGTTTGGCACTTTCTGTATCTTTCACTTCAAATGCAATCACACCTGTATGGCCATCTGCTTGAGCCATATGGACATCATGATTTAAATGACTTTCAATACTTGGATGGAACACTTGTTGCACAGCTGGATGTGCTTGTAACATTTTAATAATTTCAATAACACTGCGATTAATTTGTTCCATACGTAAACCTAATGTTTTAATACCCCTCACAAGTAAATAGCTATCTTGAGGTCCTAAAATGCCACCTGTTGAATTTGAAATAAATGCTAAACGTTCTGCAAGATTGTCATCCGATGTTGCAACTAAACCAGCAACGACATCACTATGTCCACCTAAATATTTCGTTGCAGAATGTAAGACAATATCGATGCCTAAATCTAATGGATTCTGATAATAAGGTGTCATAAATGTGTTATCAACAACTGAAATCAAACCGTGTTCTTTCGCAATTTCAGCAGACTTTTTAATGTCAGTAACACGTAATAATGGATTAGAAGGTGTTTCAATAAACAACATCTTTGTTGTTGGGCGTATCGCTTGTACAATTGAATCTGTATGCGTTGTATCTACAAAATCCACTTCAATGCCAAATCGTGTAAATACTTTTGTCAATGCGCGATAAGTACCGCCGTATACATCTGAATTTAAAATAATATGATCACCTTTGTCCAACAGCATAACAACTGCACTGATTGCTGCAACACCTGAACTAAATGCAAAGCCATGTTTGCCATTTTCTAATGCCGCAATAACGCTTTCTACAGAACTTCTTGTTGGATTCGCAGTACGAGAATACTCATATCCTTGACGTAAATCACCAATGTCATCTTGTAAATATGTACTTGTTTGATAAATTGGTGTTGTAACTGCACCTGTATAGTCGTCCGTTGTGTGTCCACCGTGAATTAATTTCGTTTTCTTATTCATAATCATTCTCCTCATAATTAAATATTTCCTTAGACATATATCGATCGCTACCATCTGGAAATACGACAACAATCGTACCTTCAGATAATTGCGCTTTTAAATTCAATGCACCTTGTAATGCTGCACCTGAAGAACTCCCTACCAGTAATCCTTCATGCTTTGCCAAACTTTTGACATTTCGAAAGGCATCTTGGTCTTTAATCGTAAATATCCCATCTACAAGGCTTCTCTCTAAAAATATCGGCCATTTCTCAGAACCGATACCTTCAGTGTCATGTGCATGAGCTGGCCCTCCATTTAACACGGACCCTTCTGGCTCAACGGCATAACATTGCACGTGATGTTGCTTTAAATAACGTGCGATACCTGTAAATGTACCGCCAGAGCCAATACCAGCCACAAAATAATCAATTTGCTGTAATTCTGATATCAGTTCAGGTCCTAACGTATGAAAGTACGTATCTGGATTATGAAACGATTCAAATTGATTCATATAAACAGCGTTATATTTCTCAGCATAAGCACGTGCAGCTTTTTGTGCTCCAAGCATGCCTTCAGACTGACTCGTCCTTGAAACATCTGCACCAAGCGCTATCATAATATTAATCTTTTCTTCTGAAAAACCATACGGCGCAAAAATCTTACATTTCAAATGATGTCTATTTGCTGCAATAGCTAACCCTATGCCTGTATTGCCAGCAGTCGCTTCAACAATAGTTTGACCTGCACGCACACGCCCTTCTTGAATTGCCATCTCTACTAAATATTTCCCGAGTCTGTCTTTAACACTGCCTCCGGGATTCCATTGTTCAAGCTTGGCATAAATTTTAACTTTATCATCACTATAATGTTCTAACAGTACTAATGGTGTATTGCCAATTAAATCATAAGTAATCATAGATGCACCCTCATCTGACATGCCGATCAAATGAATGAAACCTTTCTTCATGTCTCAATTTTAATTCTTACTTTTCAGATAAGAATTATAAACGACATTTTGTTATTTTGCAATTATCTAAGTTTCGATTAATTCAGAACCAGTACAAACTTTTCAATTCCAAACAAAAAACACCTGAGCAACACAAATACTTGTGCGTCAGATGCTTCTATATATTAACTAAATAATTGCACGATAAAGACTAAAATAATAACGACAGGCATCGCATACTTAATTAAGTAATACCAACCACTGAATAATCTAAATCGATCTTTACCAAAATATTGTTGTAATAATTTTTTATCTAATAATTGTCCTACGACAAGCGTAGTACCTAATGCGCCTAATGGCATCAATACATTCGAAACGATAAAATCCATATTATCAAAAATCGTTCCTGCACCGAATCTTACATCTTTTAAGATACCAAAAGATAAGGTTGCTGGAATACTAATGATAAATACTAAAATACTACCGATCACTGCGACTTTTTTACGTTTTGTATTGTCATTCTTCGTGAAGTTAGAAACATTTAATTCTAATAAAGAAATAGATGACGTTAAAGCCGCAAATAAGAACAGCACTAAGAATCCCAAATAGAATAATGTGCCTAGATGCATTTGACTAAAGACCATTGGCAGTACTTTAAATAATAATCCAGGCCCTTCTTGTGGTTCATAGCCAAAACTATGTAAAGCCGGAAATATAGCTAGACCTGCCAATACAGATACAAAGATATTCATAACAACGATAGAAATAGCTGATGACTTAATCGTCATGTCTTTAGAGGCATAACTCGCATAAGTAATCATACCTGTAGTTCCTAATGACAACGTAAAGAATGATTGGCCTAGCGCAAACAAGATACCGTCAGCAGTAATCTCTGACACTCTTGGTTGTAAAATAAATTTCACACCTTCTAAGGCACCATCTAATGTTAAAGACTTAATCACAATGATGATTAAAAAGACAAACAGCAATGGCATCATAACTTTCGATGCCTTTTCTAATCCTTTTTCAACACCTAACATGACAATAATCATCGTAGCGAATATGAATATACCTTGCCCTAGAACGGTTAACCAAGGATTTGATATTACCGCTTCAAAATTCATTTCTTGGAGATGATTGATGCGTTGAAATATAACTAATTGCCATAATACTTGTCCGATGTAAATGACAATCCAACCACCGATAACACTATAGAAGCCAAATAAAATAAACACTGCCAAATTACCGTTCCAGCCAATGATATTGAGCCATTTCTTGCCAGTTAATTTACTATATATTTGTGTTGTATACGTCCGTCCCATTTTCCCAACAGTGAATTCCATAATGAGTAATGGTAATCCAACAAAAATGGTGAATATTAAGAACATAGCTAGAAAGGCACCGCCGCCATAGATCCCTGCCATATATGGGAATTTCCACATGGCACCAAGACCGATTGCAGAACCCGCACTAGCTAAAATAAATCCAGTTGATGACTTCCATTGTGATTGTTGTCTTTTCATCATTCACATCTCCTTTAAAGCGTTAAAGCGTCTGCGTGTTTAAGTAACACTCTAACATGTATGTAAATAACATGCAATACACCTGCATCAGAATTGTTTCATTAATACGGTAGCGCCTAGGTTAATCATAATATAGTAAATCCCTTGTAATGTGTTGTCATTACGCTACATTAAAATTTCTGGTTCAACGCTGTATACGTGCGCCAACATCTCGCCACATACAACACCATCTATATCCCCAACATCTCGCCACATAACAACTTCAGGTACAATGCCCATAAAATTCCCACAACATCACAATACAAATCAACTTCAGGTACAATGCCAACAAAATTCCCACGACATTACAATACAAATCAACTTCTGGTATAACTCCTTAATATTTCCACGACATCACACTACAAATTAACTTTGTCTAAGTTCCCTATACTATCACGCCACAAAAAACACTCAAATGACAAATATAATAACATCGTCACTCAAGTGTTAATTTTTAAAATCTTCAATTACGTTAAAGCATTGAAAAAGCGAATAACATTTTCTTCTAAAATATCTCTGCCTTCTCCATGCGTCATTAAATGATGTGAATCCTTCAGACCATTTAATTCTTTGTCTACTGATCCTAAATGTTCATAAATAAAGTGTGCACTTGTTTCATAGGATGGTGCATCTTTACCACCAAATAATATATTAGCTGGCATTTTAATAACATTTAAATTTGTCATAATATCATCAATAAAATGTTGAAACTTCGTAATTTCACCTTCATAATCATCAATTGCTGCTAATTGCGCACTCGATGCTTGCTGATCTAAATTTAAAATATTCGACATGCGTTGACTATAATAAACTAAATGTTCTATTAAGCCATCGTCACTCTTTTCCTTTGGTGCTGACATGACAGCGATACGTTTCAACGGGTAGTTTTGCGCCAATTTCAATGTCATTAATCCACCTAAAGACACACCAGTTGCACTGATAGATTCATAACCTTCATTGACTAAAAATTGGTAAGCTTTCTCAACTTCTTCCCACCAATCATCTACATTATATGTCATGAAATCTTTCAACAATAAACCATGACCTGGATAATTCGGTGCATAACAACTAAATCCTTGGTCATTTAACTCAGCTGCAAGATGCTTCACATCCCGATTTGTACCTGTAAATGAATGTAATAATAATATCGCATGTCCATTTGTGCCTTTTAAATAAGATGGACTCGGTGTTTTAATTCTCATTTTTCTATATACCTCCACTATGTCTAAAGATGTTTGCTAAACGCGTTGTCGTCGATGATTAATAAAGTATGGGTATACCATTAGGAATAACGCTACCCAAATGATTGCTAGTGACGTGCCGCCAATGACATCTGAAAAGTAATGCGCATGAAAATAAAGGCGACAAAATAATATGCTAAGCCATAATATTCCCATAACTAGCGCACTCAACACTTTTGTTATTGTCTTAGCAGCAACTGAAATAATAATGATCATTAAGGCGAAATATAATAATGTGCTGGCGTTAGAATGTCCACTCGGAAATGAAAAGCCTGTATCAACGGCTAAATGATTATATGGTCTTGGACGTAAAACAGTATCTTTAATTAATTTGTTCATGATGACACCTGAAACCAAATATGTCACAAACCAAACCGCTAAATGCCTCTGTTTAATAAACAGTATGATTGTGACGATAATGGAAATCAACACGACACCTTTGACATCTCCAATTTCCGCACTAAACGTCATATAGTAATTAAAAAAATTGTTAACATACTGACGTTGTGGCTCACCGAAATAATCTGTAAACCATGTTAATGATCCCATATCTATATTTTTAAGCCATTCTTGGTTCGTCACTACACTGTAAAACATACCTATAAATACAATCAGCGCGATTAAAAATAAAGGCACTGTCATTTTCGGTGATGTTAATTTTTTATCTATCATCTTACAATCTCCTCGTATCATCATTTTCATTTTACAAATGTTATCCATAATATCAATGTGCCACAAATTTCACTTTACCGACAATATCAAAATTATAAAGTTCATATTGTTATGTATATTGCAAATAAAACATTGTATAATTGAAATAACAATATTTTGCTATTTTCAATTTAGTACGATCTATATTTATTATACAGAGGGGGTAGGGCGTATCAATAGAGTAATTTTTGTCTATATAGCGTTAATCATTACATTAGTTAGATTCTTTACCCCTATACATCCATCGTTTTCAAATTTGATTTACTGGATATTTGTATTATATTTTATTCCTATTATACTATGCGTTATCGGTTTCAAGGCCGAAAAACTTATTGCAACAATGGTCATTATACCTAATTTTTTAGGTATACTTTATCGATTATATGCATACGTCACACATATACTCTTTATGTAAAAGGATAGTGGGCAGTCTCGCAACAAATATGCTTGCGTTGACTTGTCACCATTCGCAAATTTTATGACATACGCCTTTCACGGGCTTTATTCAGACCCACGCATTCATCCACGTAATAAACACATCATATAATAGAAAAACAGCACACCCAAATATATGGCGTTGCGCTGTTTAACCAAGCATACTTCTATAGCTTTAATAAGCCAGCAGAAGCATACCTAACCTTCTTAAATATGCTTTTCCAAATTATCCTCAAGTTTGAATACGATAATACGTTCACCTGTAACTGTACTTAAATCACTATGGAAGCTCATCACTTTGATACCTGTAATTTTAAAAATGATATCATTCAAATCTTGCTCACCGGATTCAACTAATTCAGAACGTGTTCGTTTAATATTTAATAATCCTTCATTCGTACTACACACACGATATTCTGCTGGCGTTAAGATACCTTGCAAACTAATAATCACCATATCTCTTAAAATGTCTGATTTAACCGACAAGGAACCTCTGCCAAGGAAATCTTTTTCCCATTGCGTAATGGCTTTACTGATTTCAGCTTCGATTTCACCTTTCGTTCTTTTCATATCACTAACTCCAATAATATTAAAATTGATTACTTCATCTTTGTATCGTTATCACGACATCAACTATTACATTAAGTTTATCATTTTTAGTATATTTTAAGAAGCTAGAACATTGTAGATATGATGATATATTAGTTACTTAGCATCGCAACATTTCATCGTTAAATCCAACTTTTAAAACGCCCTTCCTCATTAACGCTCATTAAACGCAGCCAATGATTAGACACCTTCCTAGCGAAATGCTCATTATTCGCGAGTAGTCTAGCTACAACATAGTCGGGTGCCTGAACAACGACAAGCAAACGAATTGGCGAATGATACATCGTTCGATCAGCAGCCATAACAGATTGCCATGATAAGCCATACATCAGATCACTCGCATTACCTTGCATGACACCAACACCTGACGTGACGGTTTGTGTCGCTTTATTCCCACTTCCGTAAAAATGCGGGGCAACTGTCGACGCATAATATTGTAAATTAATCCATTGTGCCACAAGTGCCGGACCAGAAATGATGGTATTTAACAATGTGCCATCTTTATCTTTACGCCAATCATAATTGTGTAAAAATGTCCGCCCTTCTAAATCAATGCCCTTTGTTAATTGGCGTCGTCCAATTATAAATGATGCATTTTTAGCCAAGCCCCATTCTGGACGTACTTCACTCCAATCACTTGCAAACCGCTGCGCTTCTTCCACTGGATGATTCACACGACCAATCGTTGGCAGTTTGTCCAAACGTTCGCGATTCGCGTGTTCAGAAATCATCGGCATGGCGTCATTCAATGATTCATATGCATCTAGAGCTAAAGCTGATAATGTGTCTGGCACATATACCCATGCCAACGTATCAGTAGACGTATGATGTTCTGCTGCCGCAAAAACAGTTGTCTCTGGAATATACACGCCTGCTTGTTTTAATCCTTGTCTGACATTTGGACGATTACATATCATCGCTAATAACTTAGCATTAAAACCGCTTGATGCACCACCACAAGCCCCACATTCAAGTGATGCATGATGTGGATTATTGTGGGAATGACTAGCATGTCCTGCTAATACAACGAACGGCGCAAATGCTTCGGTTAAATCCATCAATTTCAACGCTTGTAACGCGAAATCAATTTGCTCTTGCTCAGTAAATCCAACAGGTAAGTCTGATGTTCTGTCAAACTCACGATCAATCGTTAACTTTGTTTCAGGCTTCTTCAACCATTTTTGTTTTATTTTCTGTAAAGACGCGCGACTTTTTCTAGGCATAATCGTATTGACAATGGTACTCAAGCTTAAAAATGGTCCACTTAATTCAGGCAATAACAGACTAGGCATGACATTATTTTTCATCAATTTAAATGTGTAAAACATCGATGACATTGTCTGTTGCTGTTGTCGATAAACATTCATATCGTAACGGTCCGCAAACTCTTTAATGCGATATGCCGGCGGTACCATGACAGGTAATGAATCATGTTTGAATTGTTCGTCTACGGCATCTTTTTGAATAGGTAATCCAAAGAAACCTGCAATACCAATCGTTTCAAATGGACCTGCTGCTTCGATATGTCTACGAAATGGTTCTGAACGAACATCTATACAAAATGCAATTTGCGCTTTCGTTGATGTGCCCACCTGATTTAGCTCGCTATTATTTTCATCAACTGCTTGTGTATCATTTAACGATACTGAATGTGACTGATTAGCGTTGTCATTTTCAGTAACATTAACTTGGTTTACATCTAATGCGCCCGCCAAACTTTCATGACCTGCTTTAATTTTTTGTTTTAACTGAGATTCGTATGTCATTTCCCAGGCAATCAACCATAAATTTTTAAATACATTTTTATTCATAGTTGCTGCAAAATGAATAAACGTTTGAATTTCATTGACGTCATGTTGTAGTAATACATCGCTAGGCATATCACTGTAGTAACACCATGATGCAACAGTTTGCTTAAACCAATTTTCCGATCTACTTTCACAATCTTTAGTGACTGACTTAAACTCATCACCAACTAGCAATTGTTCGACAACTAACCGAATGGCCAAATAATCCGTTAACAAATGTTGTTCAAAGTGATGCTGTTGTGAACGGTAATACAACATACCTGCCCAACCCGGTAACGCCAAAAGATGTCCTTCAACATAAGCTTGGTAGTCTTCCTGCGCTATTGAAAAATGATTTAATACTGACTCTATCGTCATTTTAGGATCATTGGGTAATCCTTTAATCACTTGGCGCTGTGCTTTAGTAAAACTATGGTCATGTTGCGCTAAATGCAACCATGCATGGTAAAAACTTTGCTCACGCTTCGGCATTGTCCAACTCGATAGAAATTGATCGATATAAAGTTTCGTCCATTTAATCATTTGACGATTCACTTGTTCGCTAAGTGGCATACCTTGTTCATCTATTATTGCATCACTCATCGGACGTACATCATAGTGATGATATGATTCAGCCATATCACGTTTTGATTTTTCTAATAGTAGATCAGCAACAACATCAACATTTGAATGATTCATATATGATGCAGGTACGTCTTTTAATGTTTTAATGTTATCAATATAAAGATTGATGTAGTGTTGCGGGATATTGTAGTGATGTTCAAGTAACATATCAGTAACAAGTTGATTAAAGACACTTTCGTCTAATTCACCACGTGCCACAGCACTTTCTATTAATGCTTTATTCGGAAAAATATCCACATCGCGAACGTCACGTAACCATTTTGCGACATCTTCAAACGTATCCGCTTCTAATCCTTCCCATGGATTTCGTGTTGCAAAAATCGAAATCGGTGATAATGGTGTAATAACACGTTTCGCATTTTCAATGACTGAATTGATATTTAACTGTGTTGTCATACCTTTCACCTCCTATAAATACTTCTTCAAATAATTCGGATGACTTTCTATCGCTTTCGAGCGTGCTTCACCTAGATTAACTAACCACACGTACAATACCGCAAAAGTCTTAGAGTATCGATGACGCGCTACCCAGATACTCAATAAACTACCAAATATTAATATGACAACACTAATGATGACACTAATTGTAGGCGGCGTTGTCGCATGTGTTGTTATATTTTGTAATACATCGTAAAAATAATTATGTGTGATGATGTAGATAAATGTCACAATTGAAATCAAAATCATGCCAACCAGACGTGCCATACGCCCTTTACTAAAGGCTACCATTTGATTCCAAGATACAAGTAATGACCATGCTAGAATGAGTGCACTTAACACTTCATATGCACTTCTGTCACTGCTTACCCAGAACAAAAATGCCACGATAATAGCTAATACACGTCCCATGACAATCCAGCCATAAGCGTCTTTAGCAGATGCTTGTTTGGGAATATTGAATCGCTTCACGATAGAACCTGATTGTAAAAATAATGTCGCTTTAAAAATACCGTGCAATATTAAATGAATAATCGCTGCTGAATATACACCCAATGCGCATTGAACTAACATAAAGCCCATTTGACTCATCGTAGAGGCCACTAATTGGCGTTTATAGTCAACTTGAACCAAGCTAATACCCGATCCTAACAATACAGAAATGCTTGAAAGGATAAGTAATAATGATAACGCAAATCCATTATCAAATATCGGCGCAAAACGAGTTAAAATAACACCACCTGCATTCACAATTCCTGCATGCATAATTGCCGATACTGGCGTTGGTGCTGTTACAGATTCAATCAACCATCGATGAAAAGGAAATTGTGCTGCCGGTATCATGACAGCTAATACAAGTAGTACATTCGTCAACAATGACCATGTCGGATGCGCTATATGTTGTGGTACCCGCCACTCGCCAGTTGCAATATAAATAGATACAATTGCTCCAACGAATGCAAGCCAACCACATAAAAATGTCATGCTTGATAATTTCGCAGACTCACGTGGCACTTTCCAAAAACGATTAACGTTCATCAGCAATGTTAAACATAATAATGTCATACCCCAGCAGAGTGCCATCAGTCTTAAGTCTTCAGACATCCATGCTAAAGATGCAAACGACGTAATCGCAGTGAACAATGGAAAGTAATGTCTATAATGATGATCACCTAGTAAATATCGCATTGAAAACTTTTGAATAATAAAGCCAAGCGCCATTACAAAGCCAGCTAATAACCAAGATAAACGATCTATTTTAAATGGGCCTAAGACATGTTGACCATGAATACCGAAAAAGCCAATTACTGCAAATAATACTGGCATGACTAGTATGTATAAATGTAATTTAATATATCTCATTGGCATAACTGGTGCTAAAAACAACAAGCCACTTATCAATGCAATGATAAGCGCAATAACAAACAGTGAAAATAGCAATTGAAAACTTAACACTGCATAACCTCCTTATTTCTAATCTCTCGCATAATGCTTATGTATAAAAATAAAAACCTACAATAGTAGATTCTGTACATAATGGCAGAAAATTTACTATTGCAGGTTTCAGTTTAACTAGACACTGCACCATGGTATGTTGATATACCTTGTTACACTGTTCTCTTTAAGCGTGCTCCCATGCACATATGTATATAAAATGTTACTTCTGTCTGTTCAATTCATCTTCATAAATATGCTTTGCCTAGACGAGACCTAACGTGTTATTCGTTTTAAACTTATAACATAAAATATAATTAAATTTCTGCTTCATGTCAAATTCATGACCTTAACCCCACTAAGCCAATGATTGTAAAGATTTTGTAAATGCACCTGTACAGTTAGGCAGGATTTCCCGTCCTTTTAAAATAAAAAATTCGCAGTTATGATCATAACAATTCAAGTTAGGAAAAAAATCAATTACGCACAAGATAACTATGTACAATGAAGTTAACTCATAAGCAAAGGAGGTAATCTTAATGGGTATCATCGCTGGCATCATTAAAGTTATCAAAAGCTTAATCGAACAATTCACTGGTAAATAAGTTTTCATAACAAACAAAGGAGGTCTTTCACATGGGTATCATTGCAGGAATCATTAAATTCATTAAAGGATTAATTGAGAAATTCACTGGTAAGTAAGTTATAAAAATATTATAGATATGAACATCTTATTTGAAGGGGGCCATTCACATGGAATTCGTAGCAAAATTATTCAAATTCTTTAAAGATTTACTTGGTAAATTTTTAGGTAACTACTAATCTCAAACATTAACGATCAACAACTCATCACTATGTTAAATCAACATATAGGAGGACAAAACGATGGCTATTGTAGGTACTATCATTAAAATCATCAAAGCAATTATCGACATTTTCGCAAAATAATTTAAGCGAATTGAATACTTAAAATTCTCAGGCCACTATACCAATAGGGATGGTGGCTTTGCTTTGTGTTGATTTATTGATGTGAGGTGAGTCTGGGTAGTTTGTTGCAAATAAATGGTCTTGGTGTTTTTTGTATAGGATGTTCTTAGTGGGACGTACGGAATATTCGTAATCTTTGTAGTCTGACGCGGTATATTTTTGTGACGTGTTTTATGTTTGATACTCGAGGTCTGAGACATTCATGATTTGGCGTGCGAAATCTTAATGATCTTCTTGATCTAGCGCAAGATATATTGGCCGCGTACAGAATTTCGTTGCACGTTTAGTCTGAAACGCTCGTGTGACTGTAAGCAGTAATAGTACATTGATAGCTGCAATTACTTCACTCATTTTTATGACCGTTAAACAATGATTGTACTTTCAATTAACAGTTGGTGCGATGGTTTTGTCATTTTTCATCAACGCAAATATAAAAAGGACTAAGACACATACATGTCCTAGCCCTATGGATAAAATGCAAATTTCTGCTTTATCAAAACTATCACACTTTAGATAGATTGAAAACAAAAAGATCCTAAGAACATCTTAACTTTCTATTAATTGTCATAAATTGCAAACAATTAAGCCACAATTTAAAAATGATTATACTTCATTCAACTTAGCGTGCAGGTCTAATTTGCCATTGATATGGATCTTCAAATTGTTGCCAGTCAGCATCAATTTCTTGAGCATTGACTAAGCATGCATCGAGTTCTTTTGTAATTGCACCTTCATCCAATTCTGTACCAATAATGACAAATTGTGTGTGACGATCGCCATATTCTGGATCCCATTCAGCTGCGACGTCTTGGCGTTCTGCTAATATTTGCGTTTGTTGCGCTTCAGACATACTTGCCACCCAATATGTAACTGGATGAATATTGCAAGATGACCCTGCTTGAGATAATAAACATGCTACGTGATTGTATTGTGCTAGCCATACGATACCTTTTGATCGAACGACATTATTTGGCATGCTTTCTAACCAATCATTGAACCTTTTAGCATGAAAAGGAAGTCGACGTTTATATACAAACGATGATATACCATATTCTTCTGTTTCAGGTGTATGCGATGCATGCCCACCAGACTCAAGTTCTTTGATCCATCCTGCTGACTCGCTCGCTTTTTCAAAATCAAAACGCTGCGTATTTAAGACTTCTTTTAAATCTACTTCAGAATTTGTTGTCTTAATAATTTTAGCAGTCGGTTGCAATGTACTTAACACTTTTTCTAACTTCGCTAGTTCTTCTTCACTAATTAAATCAATTTTATTAATAATCAATACATCACAAAATTCAACTTGGTCAATTAATAAATCAGCAATCGAACGCTCATCTGTTTCATCAACGCTTTGATCACGATCCATCAATAAATCTTCTGAGTTGATGTCATGTACGAAGCGGTTAGCATCCACAACTGTAACCATTGTATCTAAACGGCAAATCGCTGTAAGATCAATGCCAAGTTCATCATCAATATATGAGAAAGTTTGTGCAACAGGTACTGGCTCTGAAATCCCTGTTGACTCAATAACAATTTGATCGATGCCACCTTTTTTCACTAAACGCTCAACTTCTTTTAATAAATCGTCTCTAAGTGTACAACAGATACAACCATTAGAAAGTTCGACTAATTTTTCATCTGTACGCGATAGTCCCCCACCATCTGCAACAAGATCTTTATCGATATTAACTTCACTCATATCATTTACAATTACTGCGATACGTCGACCTTCACGATTTTGTAAAATATGATTTAACAACGTTGTCTTCCCCGAGCCTAAATAACCACTTAATACCGTAACTGGAATTTTAGCCATATATATACCCTCACTTCAATTTATTTGTTTCGTTCGTTTGTAAATAGGAATAATTACGTTTTACATTATATAGGAGCGTTTCATCTTTCGCAATCTTCGATAATAAAAAAATAGTATACTTAATTAAATTATTGAGCACTTTACTTTATAATGGAGACAAAGATATATCTCACGAAAGAGAATCGAGGTGTATAAACATGCTATTTGTCATTTTAGTTTTATATATCATTGGTATTGCATTTATTCTACTCAGTGTTTTTGGTTCAAAGACTGAAGGATTATCTACGAAACATACGTTATATACCATTGGTAGTGCTATTATAACGATTGCTATTTTCATTTCAATTGGCTATGCCATTCAATACTTAACTGCAGCGCTTTATGGTTTGTAAGGTGATGATGATCTATAGCGGGGAGTTCGGGAGAGGTTAACTTGCGTTGATTTTGATAAAGCGGTCATCGTTTTTGGTACTTGAGGATTTTGTTGTTGCTGTTTGGAATGTGGATATGTTTAATGCGGGACAGTAATTTAAGTTGTATTTTTACAATTGTGAGTGTGATATTTCGATTCGGTTCGAATTACTTTACATGGGAATAAAATAAATTAAAAAGAAGCGGCCTAGTGTCAGTTGTGAATATACTGAACATTGGTCGCTTTATTTAGTAGTATGATATGTAGCTTAGCTATTAATTTTTTTCAGGTCATCCTTAATGCTGTCAATCTCAGACATAGCACTTTTAACCCAATCTCCTTGAGCTGCGCCTTTAAAATTAGCTTTAAAAGCTTCGCAATGCTGCGCCATTTGTTCAATTAATACTTTTTCTTCACCTTTTAATCCATTTTCAATATCTTTATATTTATGCTTATGTTCAGGTGCAATAACTGTGCGAATATTTTCTTTTTGAGCATTCATTTTAGATATGAGATTAAGTGTTTCTACTGTAGTACTTATATCTGGCATTCTTAAGGTCATATCTGGTTCTATTAGAGTCATTTAATCTCCTCCAAATTATCAGTCACTTAGTTTATCTAACTGCTTTTCATAAGACTTTTTTAAGTCTTCTTTATATTCTTCTAATTTCCATTCTTGCTTTCTAATTATCTCATTGATTTCTTGCTCATACGCTTCTATATTTCTCGTCATTTTCCTTTGGGCATCTTCACTATAATTCATTTCGTGCTTCAAATATTGAAAAACATCATAACTACGTTCATTTTCTTTTCGAGTTCTATGCCTAAGTTCATTTAAATTTTGCAGTTCATTCTCTATACGTTTTTTCTCGGATTCATATGATTCTTCTAATTCATTTTTATTATTAATTTGATTAAACATCATAGTAATCCACCTATTTGTGATGCAAGCACTTGATCTTTATCAACGATTTCATTAATACTGAGTCTAACTCTCATAATATAATTTGATACAGAAGACCCTATCGTTGAAAGTTGTCTTTCTTTTGCAGATATCATTTGTTCAGGTTCTCTTACCATACTACTTTCATTCACTTGACCTTCATCTAAAGCATTAAGAACTTCATTTACACTCAAATCTTCACCTACAGCTTTTCCAGCTTTTTGAGCGTCTTCCCAATTTTTTCCAAATTTCTTTTTCTTTTCATTATACATTTTTTTGATTTGATTAATTTCATCGTCTATCAGTTGACTGAATGACTGCGCAATTGTTAAAGCTGTTAAACTGTCTAAAACTTTCTGCTGCGAAGAAGATAATCCTCCTCCATTTGCAGTCATCATATTGGCTCTAAGTAATTCTATACTAGCTAATTTAGAGATAGCATTATTTGAATGCTTTACAAATGACTTATTATTTTCTTCTGCATAACCTTTTAGTTTTTTAAGTTCTTTTTTTATAGCTTTTTGTTCTTCTTCGGTCAGAAAGCCTTCCATTTCATGACCTTTACCATTTTTAAAGACTTTATCATTACCGAAAAAAACATAATGCTTATATTTCTTCAGATTTTCTGTCAATGCATCATTTTCTGCAACAAACCTAGTAATATTACCTTTATAATTTTTATATAATTCTAACAATCGTTTTCCATCTGGGGAATTAGGATTCAAACTAGTTATAGAAATAGGAGCTGGATTATAAACCACAATGTTCGGAATACCATTACTCATTCCTAGAACTACCGCATCTCTTCCACCTAGTGAATGTCCAGTAATAAAATCAATGTCATACTTACTTTTTATTTTATTTATAAATTCTTGTGTATTCGCATATCTATAGTTTTGATCAGATGCAGGAGAATATAATATTTTAATATCTGCATATCCATCTTTAACTGTTTCCAAAGCATTGGTAACATTTTGTCTTGAAAATTCACCTTCTCTTAACTTTTTAAAGGCTTCGCCTTGTATATTAGTCCCAGTCATCCCAAGAGTTACTTTGCCTGTATCTTTATTTAAAAAAGCAGAAGTTGTTACTCCAGTAAGAGAATCAGTGTAACTATCAACATATTCAAGATTAGAAGGGAACATGCCCCTTTCTGCGCTTCTATCTAACTGTTCCTTTATTGCCATCTTACTCAAATTATGATTATTAGCATTTTCAATTTCATACGCCATAAATGATATTGCGCTTGTCGGTTCAGTATCTTTTTTTAATTTGCCAACATCTAATTTATAGACACTCTTACTCATTATAGTCTCCTTCACTCGGTTTAAACTCTATACTATCAATACAAGAAACACTTTCTTCTTTGTTCCTATTGAAAATTATCTGTATCTCCTTATATCCAACAGAAGACCCTTTTATATTACCTGCTCCTTTGAACAATAACTCAGGATTTTTATTAGACTTAATATTGAATCGATTTTTTAATTGTTTGATGTTATTATCATCATTAATTTTATATTCAGCTGAATAGTTAGGCGCATTAGGATTATAAGAAATATTTGTTATCCTATCCGTATTTAAACTCTTAAATTCACCATATTGAGAAAATAATTTGAAGTTTTCAATTTCTCTTTTTAAATCTTCGTTTTTTACATCTTCAGTTGGAATTATTTTATTATTCACCAATTTAACTGGATACTTTTTTTCGTTTTTTTGAACATCATGATTTTTATCTTCTTTCAATTCTCTTATAATATAACTTCCTTTAGCAGTTCTCTTATTTCTATCTAACTTTAATATCATTCCTCGTGATTTTAAACTCTCGCCTTTGAATTCTGATACAATAGATGAATACAGAACCCACATCCCTTTGTCACCTTTTTCAAATTCGCCATCTCGATAGCCTTCTTTGTCATATAGTTCCTCGAGATTCTTAATTGGATACATATCTAACGTTTTCGCAAAACTCTTTTTGATTTGTTCTTCTTTTGAATCTGTTTTATTCGTTTGTTCCTCTTTTTTCTGTTCATCTTTCATATTTCCACATCCCCCAATAAAAATGATTAAAAGTAATACACTCATGTACAAAGCAATTTTTTTTATATACTCCATCATTTCACATCTCTCTGCTTTATTTTTATACACATTTGAATATTTCATACAACTTAATAAAATAGTGATTATTACACTTTTATGTTATCAAACAAAACTAACTTATTCAATTTAATACATGTAATTCATTTAACTTTATTATTAAATGTTCTAACGTTATTTTTTATATTAGTAATTATATTTATTTATCCTCGCTTGGATTAAAGTAGACACTATCTGTGAAGTAAATATTTTCTTCCTTATTTTCAACAAAGGTAAATTCAATATTTTTATATCCAACTGATGAGCCTTTTAGATTACCTGACCCTTTCAATAATAATTTAGGCGCTTTTTTCGTCGGGATATTATATCGCTTCCTTAATTGTTCAACATTGTAATAACTGTTTTTCAATTGATATTGTGCAGAGTAAATTGGTACTTCTGGGTTATATAACACTTCGTCCTCTTTATAGTTTTCCAATTCTTTGAAATTCCCGTATTGTACAAAGAATTTAAATTCTTCAATTTCTTTTTTTACTTTTTCATCAACGATTTGTTTTAATGGAATGATTTTATTATTTTCCATTTTCACTGGATATTTTCGTTCATCACTATATACCTTGCCCTCACTGTCTTCTTTAACTATCCTGACAAAATATTCACCAGTGCATGTTCTACTATTTCTATTTAAACGTATGACCATACCTTTAGATACCATATTTTCATTTTTCAGTTCTGTTGTCATTTCAGATCTAATAACCCACTTCCCTTTGTCACCCTTTTTAAATTCGCCATCTCGATATCCTTCTTTGTCATAAAAATCTTCTAGATTTTTCGTAGGGTATACATCTAATGTTTTCGCAAAGCTCTTTTTGATTTGTTCTTCTTTTGAGTCTCCAGTGATCTTATTACCACCACCGCAAGATGTTACAAAAATGATTAGAATCAACAGACTTATGCACAATCCAATCCTTTTTATAGACTTCATTGTTACACACCATCCTCATCATTCATCATCTTCATCCACCTTCGCCGGCTGGAAATTCAAAGAATCTATTACTGACAAATCGCTTTTTCCACCTTTTGAAAAGTCAATTTCCAACTTTTTATAACCCACAGAACTTCCTTTCAAATTACCATCAATATGCATTTTTAATACCGGTGCTTTATCAGTAGGAATATTATAACGACTTCTTAATTGCTTAACATTTTCATCTTTATTACTCATTTTAAATTTCGCGTCATAACTTGGAACATTACTATTAATTGAAACGTCGCCATTGTTGTAACTTTTCAAACTCTTGAAATCGGCATATTGTCCGAAAAATTTAAAGTTTTCTATTCTTTCTTTAAGTTTTTGATCTTCCACCTTGTCTAATAAAATAATTTTATTGTTTTTCATCTCAACTCTATAATTTTTACTATAAGAGTTTTCATGATTGTCATATATAGTATCTACAAAATAATATCCCTTGGCCGTTCGTGTATTTCTATCCAAATTTAAAACCATACCTTCATTATCTAATACACCCGGTTTATTACTTTTGGCGAAATCTGTGTAAATCGTCCACATCCCTTTGTCACCTTTTTTAAATTCGCCATCTCGATATCCTTCTTTATCATATAGGTCCTCGAGATTTTTGATTGGATACATATCTAACGTTTTCGCAAAGCTCTTTTTGATTTGTGTTTCTTTTGAATCTTCAGGAGTGTCAAATACGCCACTGCAACCTGACACTAATAGAATTAAGACCGATGTACCTATACACAACGCGCATTGCCTAAAATTATTCATTGTCCGTATCCCCTTTTTTCATCATAGTTAATAGTCCTCACTTGGGGTAAACTCCAAACTATCAGTAAAAAATACATTCTCTTCTTGATTCTCAACGAAGGTAAACTCAATGTTCTTATGTCCGATTGACGAACCTTTTAAATCTCCAGTACCTTTCAACAACAATTTAGGAGCTTTTTTGGTTTGAATATCATACATTTTACGTAATTGTTTTACATTATAATCATCTTTACTTAATTGAAATTTAGCAGAATAAGTAGGTGCTTCTGAGTTATATGAATAATCACCATTTTGATAATTCTTTAATCCTTTAAAATCACCATATTGTGAGAAAAACTTAAAGTTTTCAATTTCTTTTTTTATGCCTTCGTCATTAATTGGACCAATCGGTATTATTTTATTATTTACCATCTTTACTGGATAACGCTTTTCTTTATCTTCTGTATTTTTTAATGTATCGTTACTTGTTACATCTACAATAAAATAGCCTTTTGCCGTTCTTGTATTTCTATTTAAAAATAGATACATACCTCTTGATCTCATAATTTTACCTTTTGGCTGTTTAACCATTGCTGAACTGATAACCCATGTCCCCTTATCGCCTTTTTTAAATTCGCCATCTCGATATCCTTCTTTGTCGTATAAATCTTCAAGATTTTTGATTGGGTACATATCTAACGTTTTCGCAAAACTCTTTTTAATTTGTTCTTCTTTGGAATCTTCTTTTGTTTCATCACTTTTACCACAACCTGCTACCATAACTATTAAAACCAAGATACTTATGTACAATGCAACCTTTTTTAAATATCCCATCGCTTCACGTCTCTCTGTTTTAGAATTATTTTTACATCTAATAAACTTTAGCTATCTTCATCAGACGGCCCAAAATTTAAATAATCTCTTAATGTCGTCTCTTGATCTTTAACTTTTGAAAATTTATATTCTATTTTTTTGTATCCAACTGAACTGCCTTTTATATCACCATCTATATGTAACTTTAATATTGGAGCCTTTTTCGTTGTAATTGGATAAATATCTCTAAGTTTTTTTACATTTTCATCACTATTATTCAATTTGTATTCTGCTTCATAGCTCGGTACATTTTCATTAGTTGTTATACTTCCATCTTGATAATTTTTTAAATCTTTAAAATCGGCATACTGACTAAAAAATTTAAAATTTTCAATTTTTTGTTTAAGTTTTTCGTCTTCTACATTATCCAAAAGAATAATCTTATTATTTTTAAGTTCAACACGGTATTTTTTCTCATTCTGATTTTTGCTAATATCATCATAAATTTTATTTACAAAATAATAACCTGTTGCCTTTTTGGTATTTCTATTTAGATATAAAACCATGCCTTCATCATCTATTACCCCTGGTTTGTTACTTTTAGCAAAACTTGTGAGTAAAGTCCATGTCCCTTTATCTCCCTTTTTAAATTCGCCGTCTCGATATCCTTCTTTATCATATAAATCTTCAAGATTTTTGATTGGATACATATCTAACGTTTTCGCAAAACTCTTTTTGATTTGTTCTTCTTTTGAATCTTCTTTTTGCTTTTCTGAAGTATCGCTTGAACTATCACAACCTATTATAAAAATACCCAAAATAATAACACTTATGAACAGTGCAAGCTTTTTTAGATATCGCATTTTTTCACACCCTAATATTCCTTATCAATACTATTTTTTCGCTGGTTTATAACTTAAAAATTCAATGACTGATAATTTGCTGTTTTCACGTTTTGAAAAGTCAATTTCTAACTTTCTATAACCTACAGAACTGCCTTTCAGGTCCCCATCAATATGCATTTTTAATATAGGTGATTTTTCAGTCGAAATATTATAACGACTTCTTAATTCCTTAACTATTTCATCTTTATTGCTCATTTTGTATTCAACATCATAACTAGGAACATTTTCATTAATTGAAACATCACCATTATTATATTTTCTCAATTCTTTAAGATTTGCATATTGACCGAAAAATTTAAAGTTTTCTATTTTCTGCTTGAGCTTATCATCTTTTACTTCATCTAATAAAATAATCTTATTATTTTTCATTTCAATTTTATAATTCTTTTCATCTGGTAGTTTACCATTCCGGTAAAATGTAGTAACAAAATAATGGCCTTTAGCGGTTCTAGTATTCCTATCCAGATTTAAAACCATACCTTCATCATCCAATTCACCCGGTTTATTACTTTTAGCGAAATCTGTGTATATCGTCCACATCCCTTTGTCACCTTTTTTAAATTCGCCATCTCGATATCCTTCTTTGTCATATAAGTCCTCGAGATTCTTAATTGGGTACATATCTAATGTTTTCGCAAAGCTCTTTTTAATTTGTATTTCTTTTGAATCTTCTTTTGTTTCATTACCTTTGCCACAACCTGCTATCGCAAATATTAAAATCATAACGCTTATGTACAATGCAAACCTTTTTAAATATCCCATTGTTTCACGTCTCTCTGTTTTATACTTCATTTATATTCTCTTTTCATATAAATAATTAATTATTTTGTATATTTCTCTTTTACGTTACCAAAATATACATATACAATCAATTTAATTTCTTAATTAAATTTGTACTTATTATTATGTTGCATTATTTTTTATTATTGTTTCATTTGATTTAAACCCTTTTTGAAATCAAGGTTTTAGTAGGGAAAATCCATAAGCATCGTATTAAAGATTAATTGCATTTAAACAATATTTGTCACTTTAACTATTTATTAAAAATTATTAAATCGACTTAATAAACGTAATTTTCTTAATATTCAGTGTTATGATGGAGTTACATTTTTTAGAGGAGTGATAGATATGAAAGTTAAAAAGGTTTTAGTAGCTACGGCAATGGTAGGTGTTTTAGCAACTGGCGTTGTTGGATATGGTAATCAAGCAGATGCGAAAGTTTATTCTCAAAATGGACTCGTACTACATGATGATGCAAACTTCTTAGAACATGAATTAAGCTATATCGATGTGTTATTAGATAAGAATGCTGACCAAGCTACAAAAGACAACTTAAGATCATACTTCGCCGATAAAGGACTACATTCAATCAAAGACATTATCAACAAAGCTAAACAAGACGGCTTTGATGTTTCAAAATATGAACACGTAAAATAAATTCAATAATGCTTTGTAACAATGCACATAAAAAACAGCTCAATGACGTAGAAATCAGTGATTAACTCACTAGTTTCATTACATCATTAAGCTGTTTTATTTTATTAATTATTTTTCTAATTTTGGTGCCTTACGTTCAACTTTCTTTTCACCTAAAGGATAAAACCAAGTAATCGGGAAATCATTAGTATCGAAACCAACTATTTTATCACCATATAACTTGTAGTAAGCGGGTGTATTTTCCATTCTTTCATCAAACTCACGATCTGCTTTTTGTTCAGGTGTTTCTTCAATATCAATCTCTTTAGAAACAAACTCATTACTCAACAACTTACCTGTAATTGGATCAACTACTGCGAAGTTTAGCTTTTCTCCATTTTGTAATCTGAACCCAGCACCATGTGAGTCAAAGCTAAATTCACCTTTTTCATTAACTTGTAAATCGGGGAACAATTGTGCTTCACCCAGTTCTGAATATACTTTCACTACTGCGTTTGCGAATTTAGTCTTCCCTTTAATTACTTTAGTACCTTCTTTATCAAGAATACCTTTACCTTTGTCTGTATGATATAAGCTTCCATAAATTTCATCTACTTGTAAATCTTCTTTAATATTATCTAAAACTTTTACTTTGTTGACTTTAGTATGGTCATATTTAGTTTCTGCTTTCTCAATATCTTCCAAACTTGTTACTTTAGTTTTGAAAATTAAAGGTTTTAATGCATCTTCATCATCTTCCGGTGCAAATGTTAATGAGATATCATTACCTTCTTTTAACTCTAGATTATCGAAACGTTTCGTTTTGAAGTCAAAGTTAAAGTAGCCTTTTTCATCAATAGGCATCCAGATACCATCTGAACTAGCTTTAGTATCTTCTTTACTAACACCGCCCTTAACGCTCTCTTCAAAATTAATAAATTTATTATTAATAGAAAGGGCGACTTTACCTTTTACAGAAGTATGACCTTTAATAATGCCTGATCCTTCAGTAATAGGTTCAATGAAAACTTGGTGATGTCCATTTTTTTCTTCTAATTGTTTTTCTGGTATTTCATAAGCTTTTTCATAGCGTGGTGTTGTATATGTAGCCTTAGCATCTGTACTTTCTTCCTCAACACTTGCTTTTTCAGTTGAAGCTTCTTCTAATTCTTCATCCTCTTCATCGTCACCTAAATCAGAGCTTGATGATGAAACCTCAATTTCTTGATTATGAACTATTTTTCGACCATTTAAGTCATACTTAAATTTTCCGTCTTCATCAGACATAACAAAGCTGCTGTCAGAATCTTCAACCGAACTCACATCTTTTTTATCAATACTTAATAAAATCAATTGATTTGGTAAAGTAGTCCCTGTCACGCTTTGATCCCCAGGTTTGATAGGGTCTAAATTAACAAAGTTCTTAGAAGACTCTGCCGCTTTTGTTTCTTTGGAATTTTGTTCAGTCTGCGAAACAGCTTTTGATTCTTGATTTGTACTTACCTTCTGATTAGTTTCAGATGCTTCAGCTTGTCCGTTTGTCATGATATATAACATAGTAATTGCAACTGATACTAAACCGACTTTCATTTTACGTAATTTAAAATTTTCTCTCATGATATACTCCCTCGAATATTATTATAAATTCACTTCAATTTTCTCTATATTTCTACTATCAATCGTATCACCCATGCGATGAGGCTGTAATTTTTTATTTAATTCAAATGTATAATAGCCACCGTTTTTCATAGTAATTCTAATTTTACTGTCTTTAGGTTCTGTCTTATAAAGATCATGTTTATCAATTAAATGCTTTCTTAATTTAAAATCAAGTTCTTTTAATGAGATTTCTTCTTTATAGATGCTATAGTATTCTGAAGTCACAGAAGTAGTGTGTTGACCTGTACTCTTAGAAACTGACAAATTAACGTTTTGAACAGTATCTTTATGTTGAGTCCCATTTGTCTTTGTAATTCCACCAATCGATGTTGTGATAGCTGATTTGTCACTACCTTCTCTTACTACAAACACGTCAACATTAGAAACTTCGTCATCATCTTTAACAGTTAATTTTTCATTTCCTGTCAATGTAACATCAATTTGTTGAGAATTATCTATAAATGTAACTTTATTTCCGTATTTATATCCTGTTACATTTGTTAATTCAAATCCTCTCCCTTTATAATATTCACTCAAGTCTTGAGTAGCTTGTGATCTAACCTCTAATGTACTTGCTTTTACTGGCTGAGCAGTAGTTGTGATCATCCCTGTTGTTAAAATCCCTAGTGCTAAACTTGCTTTAGCAATATTTTTTAATTTCATAATTCTATGCTCCCAATTTTTAGTCTATTTGATTTATTCTATTACGCAATACGAACAATCCCCATTCATTATAATGAGCAATGGTCGTGCTTCACATTAAACTTACTTTAACTAAAAATTAATCATTATTAAGTAATTTAATAAATAGTTAACTAATATCATTCAATTCCTATCGATCTACTCTCTTTTATTTACGAATAACACTTTATCTCAACTTTATCTTTATTTAACTACTTATTCTGTACACAATTTCGACACAAAAAAGACACTGTGCTATCACAGTGCCTAAATTTAATGTTCGTTTTTAATATACTTTAATTTTGTAGCTTTAAAAATTAAAAATCACTTATTAATCGAGTAATAAAACATCACCATTTCCTAAAAAATAAACTCTTACAGATTTAAATAAACATCGATTTAAGTAAGTCTTTTTTTCGTTGTTGAAGTAATTCTATTTTTTTTTGTTCCAATTCGATTTGACGGTCAAACTTGCTGAAAAAACTCCCGATTTTTTGCTGTTCTTCTAAACTTGGATATTTAGTTAAAATATTAAAAAAATCATTAACCGAAATATTTAATAACCCATGATTTCTAGCACCCTCAACTGCAATTCCTGAAACTTCTCTATACCAGTGTGTCGAATCAAAGTATGCTTCCATAAAATCTTTAGACATTTCACTTTTAATAGAAAAGCAAATATACAAAGAAGACAATAATCCACTTTCATATCTAGTTAATCTTTTAATAGCACCTAATGGGTATCCATTGGAATAGCTTTTGTTATATGCGAATTCTCCATTTTTTATTAATGTATAATTCCCCAGATTTTTAGACGATACTGATTTACTAAAATATTCTGTTTGATCAATTAAACCTAACTGCCCCGATATTGTTAAAGGTTTTTTTGATTCTAAGTTTTTATTTTTCCTTATTACTCTATCAGCTACTTCCCCTAATTGCTTCTCTTCCCAATTAGGATAATCTTCACTATTCTCATCTTTGAATCGCAGTTCCTGTGAGAAGATTTTCTGCATATAGCCTTTTTTCTGTTGTTGAAGTAATTCAAGTTTTTGTTCTTCTAATTCAATTTGTCGGTCAAGTTTACTGAAGAATTGTCCTATTTTTTGCTGTTCTTCAAATATAGTTGGGGTGAAGATTTTTAAATTAGCAATTTCTTTGAAGTTTAGTCCTTCTCGACTACCTCCACTTTGTGCAAGGAAAATTTTTCTTTTACCTTTTCTTGATAATAGATACTGTCCAAAAAAAATATAATAATACTCTTTTTTCAATCTAATAATACATACATGTTGATTTAAATTAGCATGCGTTTCAACTATCGAATTAATGGCTGTTCTACCTATTGATGCTCCTGTAATATTTAAAAGAACATCACCATAGTACGTTCTACTATTTTTCATCTCATCATCTATATCTTTACTAATATAAACTAAGTCATTAAGATTTAATTTACCATTTCTAATATTTTGACTCCTTAAAAATGGTATGCCTTTGTTTGTATAGTTTTCACTTCCACCTTTAGGAGTCTTTCCACTACCTATTTTGGTAGTAAGGTCCCCTAGATTCTTCTCTTCCCATTCGCCTTCAAACGCTGGGAATCTCAACTCTGGCACATTTTTCCTTTGTGTATTACTCATCTTTCAACACCCCAAGTTCTTTCAGGTATGCATTGATTT
>ERZ1023423.29-NODE-29-length-45201-cov-97.186550_pt1 | contig 45201 bp, 44 predicted proteins | sample MGYA00380513_ERZ1023423 | MGnify/ENA primary metagenome ERZ1023423 (study PRJEB33173, sample SAMEA4830333) | metagenome | study: EMG produced TPA metagenomics assembly of the PRJEB25223 data set...
GCTAATTCAAATGATTGCCTTACTTTACAATCTTTAATATATACATGACCGAATAACTTCCCGTTCATCATCACATAAACCATATCAAACGGATCATTGTATAACTTAAAGCAATACGGTTGTACTTTACTATGTTCTAATAATCCAGTGTAGTACCTTAGTAACGTGCCTGCTCGTGTTTCAAATTGATTTACGATAGTTTCTATGTTCATTGTGTTACCTCCTTTTGAGCCATTTTGCTGAATTGTTCAAACTCACCTGTCTCAGGATTAAATTTTTTAATGCTAAATGTACCCGCTTTATCGATGCATCCCACATCATCACTATCATAGAAATTAATATTATGCGCTTTATTTAAAGCCATACATACAACTGGTGAATACCACACTTCGCCATCTTCTATATATTCGACAAATAAATTTTCGGGTGCTGGCATAATTTGAATTGGTGCATCATGATGAAGTTGATTATAAATTTTCTCTTTGTCATTCATATTAGACACACTCCGTTTCTTTCTTACTAATAGTAAACGTGACAGGTAGCCAATGATCTGTTTTAATGTTTTTCGACCTTACAATAGGCAAATCCAAACCTTTACCATCAACCATATAAACAATTGGCTCACAAATATCCATCTCAATACGTCCGTCTTTTTTAAGTTCAGCGATAACATCAAACGCTTCTTGATTCCACCCAATCCAAAACACAACATTGGGATGTTGACCACTTGTATATGCGCCGTCACCTTTATAATCAAAGTTATTTTCTTCAAATACATGTTCTATTTCTACAAATGATGTACCAGCATGCGCTTTTATATATTCTAAAATTTCTGACTTTAATTGATTTTTATTCATTTTCTTCCTCCTAATTTTTGATAGGTGTCCCATTTCGCTATTTTCAATATGTTTCAGGACATTGTCAGGACAATGCTCAAACACCACTCTCCCAATGGATTAAAGTTATCTGTCCCATTGTCCCACTGTTTTATGCCTACACTTATATATTTTTTAATGTGTATATATTACTTTAAAAGTTTAGGGTAAAAGTTGCGGGACACAGGGACAAACATAACATAATGCTTACTGCCACAAGAGATTGAAGGTGTCCTACCATTGTCCCATAATCGTCCCGTTGTCCCGTTATTTTTGTTCTTTGCTTTTTAAACCTTGATAATAGGATATTAAATTAATACCAAAACCATATTGTCTACCAATACCTTCACCAAATCTATGACGCGACTTACTTTGCCCACAATAACTTGTATTTCTTAACGCTTTATCAATTTTTCTTAAATGGTGTTGTTGTGGTTGGTCATCTCGTTTCATCATCACTTTCCAAATTTCCATGCTACATACCTTGTCACGCCATACATAAGCACCTGGTTTTGCATTCGGTAATTCAATCAATTTACCATCACCATATAATTTAATATAGTCTTGGTCTATAACATCATGCGCAGACACTCTTTTTTCTTCTAACGTTCTATACCAATAGTCTGACGGAATAGGACGTTCAAGAAATTCTTCTATTTCTCCAACTAAAGCATCTTTTTCAGAATGAGCTTCTTGGACTTTTAAAGCCATTTCACTCGCTTCTTTATCTAGCAACAATGCTTTATCCGTCGGATTCTCATCAAAATATACTTTAGCTTCGGCAAACATTTGTTGCACAACAACTGGTGTTAGATCGTCAAATGGGCTTTTAGTTGCTTTATTTTTATCTGTCGTAATAGGGAAAAAACGACGATTGCCTGTTTGGTCTTTTAAAAACTCATAGTTATTGGTTGTCCCTACAAACACACACTGTCTAGGATGACGCTCTGTGCGTTTACCATACGAAGCTCTATAAATATCTACAATGGCACTTATAAAACCCTTAATATCTTCAATAGTAGACTTTTGAAATGCCGACAGTTCTTCAATTTCACATATCCAAGAACCCTGCAATTTCTTATAGACCTCATCACCTTTAAACGTTTTAATACTTTGGTTATACCAATGACCTCCCAATTTACTCACTGCCGTAGATTTTCCAACACCTTGACCACCATATAAAATAATCATGGAATCATATTTAATACCTGGCTGATAGATTCTAGCAACTGCACCCATCATCCATTTTTTTGTAACTTCTCTATTGTAGTGGTTATCTTCAGCACCTAAATAATCAATGAAGAGCGTTTCAATTCTTTTGATTCCGTCCCATGATTTAGATTCAATCATCGATTTAATAGGGTGGAATCTATTTTGATAAGCTTCCTTTTCAATTACAGTATCAATAAGATCACGGCTAAACTGCACATTATACAATTTATCAATATGTGAAATCACATATGTGGTATCTATATCAGCCCAATAATAATTCGTATCTCCTTTTGACCTCCAATACGGTAGACGTTTCAGTTTGGTTACTTTTTCAAAAGTGTCATATTGTACTAGCCCTTTTAAACTCTCATCATTACACAATATGATTTCAGCATTTGTAGTCGTTTTTTTCAATGCTTGTGTAGTAGCAGAACGCCTTAATTGACTTTTCCAATCATTAGCATTTAAAACACCGGTTCTGCTATCAATCATTTCAAATACTTCTTCGTTTGTAACATCTTCCAAACAAAAACCTCCATTTCTAACTGTTTTTACTATCTTTTTTCAAAATACTTTTAAAAGTATTATTTACTTCACTTTGATTAATAGGTGGTTTGCATACACTCGCCCACGCACTCACTAACCCATAAACTAAGTTTGGATCTACATACCTACGCAAAAGATAACCTGTAATTGAAGCCAATGTTGAATTGCGCTCTCCCTCACTTACACCAAAAGCTATATCTCGCCAATACGCACTATCACGTCGTGTGTACCCTTTGATATTAGGACTACCATTTGATTGTTCAAACTCCTTTGACCACTGTTCGAGCATATCAACATCGATAATTGGACAGTCATTCACTCGCTTAATAAATATGTGTCCTTTTTGAATAACTGGTAACGCAAAACATCTACTTGGCTGATACGAACCTTCACCCACTTTATGGCCAATTTTATTTGCTAATACTTTTGTATAATTACGATAATCATCTGCACTTATTCGCTCATTCAGAGGGATATATAGGCGTATTCTAGCTTGTTCAGTTGTATGGCTAAACGATGTGTGCCAAAACCATGCAACACTGCTTAAAACTGAGCTGATTGCTTCATGTAATTGCTTTAAATCATTTATTTCATCGTAATCAAGTACAATCACATTTCTATATATGACATTTTTATCGTTGCGATGCTTTTTGATAATTTCACCATGATCGTTTGCACCGTCTTTAATATCACCGTACACAGCAACACCACGTGCATACTTATAATTTGCTTCTATAGGCACAGACAGTTTATTAACCAACTTACTCCATTTAGGCATTGAAAAGCTCTTAAATGAACGTGAGTCTAAACTTTCATAATGTACCACCGAAACTTGCGTATCATATTTCAATTTAATTTCATTCATTTTTTGCACCTCTAATGAAACAACAGAGTAAAGATGTTATAATAAGAATGTGTAATTTCTAAATTACTCTGCTACTTTTATTGAATTCTTTGCGTCATCTGATTCCTCGTCAAAGTTCTCTGATGACGCTTTTTCTATTTCATGAAATTTTTGTATAAGTTCACTGAATTCTTTTAAGTACACATGTAATAACTCAACTGTATGTTCATTTTGTATACGATGTTCTAAATAGCTAGCAGAAAAATTAATATGTTCCCGTTTTGTTTCTAATTCATTTTTTACAAATCTATCTTCAACAAACCAAGCATGTTTGGTAGCTACATCATTAATTTTTTGTTTTATCACTTCAATGTCACACATTAAATCTTTAATTTCCCAATTCATTTATAATTCCTCCAAATTTTCAACGAAACTTGTCATTTCTTCAATTGCTGATTTCAGATCTTCAATATCTTCCTTAGTAATGAACTGACATACATTTGAATCCTCATAATTTATAGGAAAATCAACAAAAGTTTCTGTCGCTATTACAAGCTTCTTATAAGTTCTATAATCCGCAATAACTTCTGATATCTCACTATCACTTAGTCTAGGGTATTCACTTTTAATAATTGAAGCATCTCTATCATGTTCTCTTTGTAAGAGTTTGTTTATTTTATTAGTGCGTTTTTTACCATTTACCATATGTTCGTAATTCAATTTATTTTCAATGTTTTTGTATTCCTGTTTAGTTAATTTATTCATCTTATTCATTCTCCTCTTCAAATTCAAAATTATTTTCTATTTGTTGCAATGTCCACTCGATAATCGCTTGTAAGTGTTGCTCACGGTTTACTGTCTCTGTCCATTCTTTCTCACCACATTTAAATTCATGGATGTATACCTCTGATTTGTTATTAGCTACTGATTCCAAACTGCTATAAATATCTTTAATCACTTCTTTTTGTTCATTATTCATTTTCTAATCCTCCTGTTAAATTACATCCTAAAGTTATTAGCCAAGCATAAACGCTAAAAGCGACATACATGTTAGATATTGCTAGTAATAAAATTGTTAACAATGAAACTAAGCAGATATAAGCTAAATACATTTTCATTGCCTTGCCTCCAATAACTTTTTGATATTGACTTGTTTAAAGTCGTTATTCTGGATATTCATATGAGCAGTAAGCTGTTCCATGAATTCATCTACATCAGACTTTTTGAATCTGTACGTAGATCCGATCATATAATATTTCATGCCATTATTAATAAGTAATTCTTCAATAGTAGGCTTACTTAAATTCAGATAGTTAGACAACTCTTTGTAAGTCATGAAATATTTCTCTTTCGCTAATTCTTCTACACGTACATTAATAGCTTGTTCTAATAACTCGCGTGCTTCTTGTTCGTCTATATTAATGTTGAACATTAGTTAAGCCCCCTTACGCCATTTGTTGCTTATTGTTGTACTTATCATAAATATATTTACTCACAGATAAAGGAAGTTTGTATTTATCAACAAATACCATGAATTCTACTGTATCATTTAATACCTGTTGTCTTAACCTCAGCATTTCCTGTGTCATATCTTCTTTTTGAATCATCTTAGGAAAGCCAAATACATTTGATACCGCTTTATTACTAATTGTTTGAGCTTTGCAATAATCTTTTTTAGAAATAGCTTCAATACCATTTTTTAAATTATTCATGGCTTCATTTTGTTTTTCTTTATCCAACATGTGGAATACTTCATATTCTTTTAGTTTTGTAGATGTACGTAATTCTACTAACACATCACAAATCCAATCTTGGAAGTCTAGCGCCTCTGTTTTGTTAGATCTCATTATAAGTCGATAGATACCTTTTTCATTGATTACAGTGTAATCTTGAAATTTTCTAGATTTCTTTTTATCAGATGTGGTACGCACTTTAAGAGTATCTCTTACATGTTCGGGTAGAACTCTAACAGCAGTATGGGCATCTCTAAAACCTAATACTTTTGCAACGTCGGTAGCAATTGCCCAATATTCACCATTTTTCTCAATGAAACGTATTTCTTTGTTATTAAACAGTTGTTTGATCATTAGTTAAGTCTCCTTTGTTCTGTATATGAAAAGTTCTTCCATATCAACATTTAAATTATCTGCTATTTTCTTTGCCATTTTCGGACTGGGTTTAGCCTTTTTATTCACTATCAAACTTAAATAAGAAAGTGAAATATTGCTATCTTTGGCAAAACTACGCAAAGTATGCCCATTTTTTGCTATTAAAGCACGTAATTCAAGAACTTTTGTTTCCATCAATTTAATCACCTCACATTGTTACTTTTTTTAGTAACATTTTTATTCTACAATACAAATATAAACCTTAAAAGGTAACAATGCAAGTACATTTTTAAAAATGTTATCTTTTTTTGTTACATTTATGATAAACTCACTTTGAGGTGATTACATATGAATCAAGAAGGAACATTAGGACATGCAATAAAGAGCGCTAGAAAAAAGTATCCGTTAACACTAGAAGAATTAGGCGGAAAAGTTGGAGTTAGCCACGCTTTCTTATCACGCGTCGAAAATAATAAAATTACACCAAATGATAAATTACTTGTCAAAATCGCTAATGTATTAGATTTTAATGAAAGTCAAGATTTTTTAAATGAATTTAGAATATTAGCAGGATATTACGATAATATAGATGAAAATACTGCTATTTTTAACAACTTAAAATCAAGTGGTAGATTAGAAATAAATAGATTTAAAAGAGAAAAGAAGATTGTTGATAAACCATACTATAAACTAAATTATTTATTCGAATGCGAAAACAAAGTTTTCTATGATATAAAAACATCTGAACTTGGCGAAAAGCTTGTAACTATTGAATTACCATCTGATATTCTTCACGATATTTATAAAATGATAAACTTAGAAATTATAAAAACCATTAAAATAAATTCTAAACTTCTTTATAGCATTGAAGATCCTCAAGTAATTGAGGAGTATCAAAAAGAAGTGGAAAAAACTAGAAAAGAATTCACTGAACGTCTTGAAAAATCGCTCTCAACTTATGATATTGATAGTGTAATACGTGAAATATATGACGATGAATATCTAATATAAGTAGGTGATTAAATGGCAAATTATGAAAAACGAGGGAATACATGGCGTTATCGTATATCACTAGGAAAAGACGCAGAAACGGGCAAATATAAATATATTTCAAACTCAGGTTTTAAGCGCAAATCAGACGCTAAACATCACGCTGAAATGGTTGAGCGTCAATTAAGAAATGGCGAGTATATCGCACCGTCCACATCTACATTTAAACAGGTTGCTGACGATTGGATATCACAATATGCTAACGAAGTAAAAGTAAGTAGTGTCAGAGCACGCGAGAAGGCCATAAACCACGCCATAGAACGCTTTAACAATAAACCAATACAAACTATCAATAAACATGAATATCAACGTTTTGTAAACGATATAAGCGCACAGTATAGCAAGAATTATGTTGATAGCATTATAGCCTCTACAAATATGATATTTAAGTACGCATATGATATGAAATTAATAAGAATATTGCCTAGCGAGGGTATTAAACGACCTAAAAAGAAAGTTAGTGTGGAAGAATTAGAAGATACTGAGATATATAAAAAGTTTCTTGAAAAAGATGAATTATTTCAATTCCTGGAAATTGCCAAAAATCACCATTCACCACAAAATAGCTTTGAAGTATTTTGTACATTAGCATATACAGGCATGCGTGCAGGTGAATTATTGGCATTGAAGTGGTCTGATATAGACTTTGAGAATAACACAATCAATATTACAAAGACTTATTACAATCCAAATAACAATAAAAAGCAATATCAAATACTTACACCAAAAACTGAAAGCTCAATCGGAAAAATTTCAGTGGATCCTCATGTGATTAAATTACTTAAAAATTATAAAACCGACGTGCAGGACACATGGAAAAACGAATTGTATGTAGATAATAATTTCGTTTTTACTGATGTTAACGGCTACCCTCTTGTAATTAAAAAACTACAATTATGGATAAAAGCTATACTTAAAAAGACTGACATAACTAATAAACAAATAAGCACTCATTCATTTCGTCATACTCATTGTGCGTTACTTATAGAGGCTGGTGTGCATATTAAGGAAATACAAGAACGCTTGCGCCATAAAGATATAAATACCACTATGAACATCTACGCTAAGATTACGAACTCATACAAAAAAGACGCTTCCCAAAAGTTTAGTAAACTCATGGAAAACGTCTCAAAAGATTTATTTTAAAATTTCTATGACCAAATTATGACCACCCAATATTACAAACGTTATAAAATCAGCGTTTAACAGTCATTTTACATCATTCCTGGCATGCCACCCATGTTAGGTTGATCATTATTTTTTTCTGGAATTGATGCTACTACCGCTTCAGTCGTTAAGAACATTGCTGCAACACTTGCAGCATGTTGTAATGCTGAGCGTGTTACTTTAGTTGGATCAACGATACCTGCTTCTAACATATTAACCCACTCGTTTGTAGCAGCGTTAAAACCAACACCCGGCTCTGCGTTTTTCAAACGTTCTACAATAACAGAACCTTCTAATCCTGCATTTTCAGCAATTTGGCGAACTGGTGCAGTTAATGCTTTAAGTACAATATTCACACCTGTTTCAATGTCGCCTTCAGCTTCAATTTCACTTACTTTTTGGTAAACATTTACTAGTGCAGTACCACCACCTGCAACAATACCTTCTTCTACTGCTGCACGTGTAGAGTTTAATGCATCTTCAATACGTAATTTACGTTCTTTAAGCTCTGTTTCACTTGCTGCACCTACTTTAATAACTGCAACACCACCTGCTAATTTAGCTAAGCGCTCTTGTAATTTTTCACGATCAAAGTCAGATTCAGTTTCTTCAATTTGAGATTTCAATTGGCTTACACGTGCATCAATGCTGTTTTCGTCACCGTCACCATCAACAACAGTTGTATTATCTTTAGTTACTTCTACTTTACTTGCAGTACCTAACATATCAATTGATGCATCTTTTAAATCTAAGCCTAAATCATCAGTAATCACTTGCGCACCAGTTAAAATAGCTAAATCTTCTAACATTGCTTTACGACGATCTCCGAAACCAGGCGCCTTTACTGCAACAGCTGTAAATGTACCACGCATGCGGTTTAGTACGATATTTGTTAATGCATCGCCTTCAACTTCATCAGCTACAATTAAGATTGGACGATTAGATTGAACCACTTGTTCTAATAAAGGTAAGATATCTTGGAAAGAAGAGATTTTTTTATCTGTTACTAAAATATATGGGCGTTCTAATTCAGCAACCATTTTATCTGAATCAGTAACCATATACGGTGATTGATAACCACGATCAAATTGCATACCTTCAACCACTTCAAGTTCAGTGTTCAAGCCATTTGATTCTTCAATTGTAATGACACCATCATTGCCAACTTTTTCCATAGCTTCTGAAATATAGCGTCCAATTTCTTCATCTGCTGCTGAAATCGCACCTACTTGCGCAATTTCATTTTTATTTTCAACTTTTTGAGAATTTTCATGTAACGCTTCAACAGCAACTTTAACTGCCTTGTCGATACCTTGTCGTAAACCAACTGGGTTCGCACCACTTGTAACATTTTTCAAGCCTTCTTGAATCATTGCTTGAGCTAACACTGTTGCAGTTGTCGTACCGTCACCAGCAATTTCATTTGTCTTATTTGCGACTTCTTGAACTAGTTTAGCCCCCATATTTTCATATGGATCTTCTAATTCGATTTCTTTAGCAATCGTTACACCATCGTTCGTAATTAAAGGTGCTGTAAACTCTTTATCTAATACAACATTACGTCCTTTAGGACCAATCGTTACTTTAACTGCATTTGCTAATTGGTCTACACCACGTAACATTGCTTGACGTGCATCTTCAGAGAATTTCAATTGTTTAACCATAAATGATAAACCTCCATTTGTTTAGTCATATTTCATTTTCGTTCTTTACAATTTATCTATGAATTTAGTTTTATATTATTCAATTACCGCTAAAATATCTTCTTCATTTAATACTAGATATGTTTCATTATCTCGTTTAACTTCTGTACCAGCATATTGTTGGAACACGACACGGTCCCCTTCTTTCACTTCAGGAGTCACTCTTGTACCATCATTTAATAGGCGTCCTGTTCCTACTGCAACGATAACGCCTTCGTTTGATTTTTCTTTAGCACTATCAGTTAAAACAATACCACTTTTAGTTGTTTGTTCTTGTTCTTTTTTCTCAATAATCACACGATTTCCAATTGGTTTTAGCATGATTGTTCCTCCTTAAAAAACCTAAAGTTTAGCACTTAACATTATAGAGTGCTAACATACATTCATAATAATCAAATTTGGTCAAAATTTCAAGTCATAACCTTTCAATTAAGTTTTGTAACTTCAAGTTATTTACGATAAAATAAATTATAAACAAATATTTGGAGGAAAATTATGACAAGACTATGGGCATCATTGCTAACTGTTATTATTTATATATTGTCTCAATTTTTACCGCTTCTCATTGTAAAAAAATTACCATTTGTACAATATAGTGGCATAGAACTGACTAAAGCAGTCATTTACATACAACTTGTTCTATTTTTAATCGCCGCCACGACGATTATTTTAATTAATTTAAAAATTAAAAATCCAACAAAATTAGAATTAGAAGTTAAAGAACCTAAAAAATATATCATTCCATGGGCATTGCTTGGATTTGCACTGGTAATGATTTATCAAATGGTAGTTAGTATTGTATATACTCAAATTTTTGGCACACAACAAACAAGTCCAAATACTGAGCGTTTAATCGTTATTGCACGAAAGATTCCATTGTTTATCTTTTTCGTATCAATCGTTGGTCCTCTATTAGAAGAATATGTATTTAGAAAAGTAATCTTTGGCGAATTATTTAATGCAATTAAAGGTAACCGTATCGTCGCATTTGCTATTGCAACGACTGTAAGCTCATTAATCTTTGCTTTAGCGCATAATGACTATAAATTTATTCCTATTTACTTTGGTATGGGCGTCATTTTTTCATTAGCATATGTATGGACGAAACGACTTGCTGTTCCAATTATTATTCATATGTTACAAAATGGATTTGTCGTTATATTCCAATTACTTAATCCTGAAGCTTTGAAAAAAGCCACGGAACAAGCGAATTTTATATATCACTTTTTTATTCCATAATATAAAAAACGAATCACACACGGATTATCGTCGCTGTGATTCGTTTTTATTTTTCTTTTTATTTCGCTTTACAAATAAGAATAGCATGATTGAAAATACCACCATCATAGAACATACAATTGCTAGCCAACTTTTACTATACGCAGTTGACGCACTTTTCTTATTATCTTCTTGTTTTTTAACTACTGTAAAATCGTCTTTTTCATGCGGCTCAAATGAACGTTGTTTTGAATCCGGCTTATCTTCGGGCTTTTTCAAATCTGGCATTGATCCAATTTCACCAGTAATTAATGCGAGTACTTGTTCATCTAAATTACGATAGTACCTTTCTGATTTCAATGGATTGAAATATTGGAATCTAAAGTAATTCGATTGCTGTTGTAATCCATTTAAATATGCATTTCCGCTGAAGTTTTGTTTGCGGATGATATTGTAGATGTCTTCATCAGTAACTTCTCCATAATCTTTACCCAATTGATTAATTTGATTTAAAATATACGGATTATACTTGTATGCACCATTCGCTAAGGCTAAAAATCGCTGGGATACAAAATCATTACCAGTAGGATTTTGTGAGTTTCCTTGATTTCCATTTGGTTGCCATTGACCTTGATTAGATCCATCTGAAGCATTTGGGTTCCATGTTCCCCCATTTTTCGAGCCACCAGAATGATTGGAATCCCCAGGTTGATTGGGATTTGGTGACGGGTTTGGATTTGGCTTATTAGGGTCTGGTTTTGGATTCGGATTTGGATCTGGTTTTGGATCTGGTTTTGGATCCGGATTTGGTTTCGGCTTATCTGGGTCTGGCTTTGGTTCCGGATTTGGCTTTGGTTTATCTGGGTCTGGCTTTGGTTCCGGATTTGGTTTCGGCTTATCTGGGTCTGGCTTCGGATTCGGACCTGGGTTTGGGTTATTTGGGTCAGGTTTTGGATCTGGACTTGGGTTTTGGTTATTTGAGTCTGGCTTCACATTATTCGAATCAGGATTAGCATCACGACTATTCGAATCTGTTCCTTCATTACCCGTTTGATTTGATTCGTGAGGTGTCCCAGTCTCATTATTATTTATTTCACTATTTACTGATGGTGAAGTTACATTATGATTCAAATTAGTAGTTGGCTTTTCTCCATTTAAGTTATCCTTTGCTTCAACTGTGTGCGTTGCAAGCCCTAAACTACTACTACTTAAAATTAAAATACTTGTTGAAAGTAACATTTTCTTAAACCAATGATATGACATTTCACGAGACACCTCCCTTTTTCATGTAAGTATTAATCTAAGTATAATAAATATGCGTTGAAAATGCATTTATATTTGGAATTTGAAAATGAATATTAATATTCTTGAAATTTTCGTAAATATTACTTTACAAGTTCGAGTATAAATTTTATACTTAGTCTATTAAGTATTCTTTACTAAAGAAGGAGCAATAATTATGGGTTTATTTAAAAAAGATAAAAAAGCAATGACTTTTGACATTGCAATGGAAGAAAGACGTTCAATATATAATTTGAAAGATTCAATATCAATTAGCGATGACGAATTAGAATCAATGATTGCACATGCAGTTAAACATGTTCCTTCATCATTTAATTCTCAATCAACTAGAATTGTTCTCTTATTAAATGACAACAATAATAAATTTTGGGATAACACAAAAGCAATTTTAAAAGAAGTCATGGGAGAGGATCGTGATTTCGAGCCAACTGAACAAAAAATTGATAACTTCAAACATTCATACGGTACAATTTTGTTTTATGAAGATCAAGATGTTGTAAGTGGTTTACAAGAACAAATGCCAAACTACTATGATAATTTTGCAATATGGTCAACTCAAACAAATGCCATGCATCAATTTGCAATTTGGACTGCATTAGCTACTAAAGGCATAGGTGCTTCATTACAACACTATAACCCACTTGTTGATGAGATGACTTCAAATGAATTTAATATTCCTAAAAGTTGGAAACTTATTGCTCAAATGCCATTTGGTGATATTCGTGAAGCTGCTGGCGAAAAAACATTTAATCCAGTGGAAGATCGTTTCGTAATAAAAAAATAATCAATATATTGTTAGGAATGGGACAGAAATGATAAAGAATCATTAGTTATTCATTATGTGTACTTAAGAATAGGAATACATGAGTAAAACTCATGTATAAGAAATACTAATTTCTAAAGAAAAAGTATTTCTTTACGTTAGAGCCCACCCCAACTTGCATTGTCTGTAGAAATTGGTGTTCCAATTTCTCTATGTTGGGGCCCCATCAACTACTGTCAATATAACATTGTAGAGCCTAGAACTTTGATTTTATGTCCTGGGCTCGTTTTTTGCGTTTCAACATAACTTTTAGTAAGTTATATATAAGATCTATCAAGGATGTGATGTTATGAAAGTCCAAATTTATCAATTACCGATTATTTTTGGAGATAGTTCTAAAAATGAAACTCAAATAACGCAATGGTTCGAAAAAAATATGAATGATGAAGTAGATGTAGTCGTTTTACCTGAAATGTGGAATAATGGCTATGATTTAGAGCATTTAAATGAAAAAGCAGATAATAATCTAGGACAAAGTTTTTCATTTATTAAACATTTAGCTGAAAAATATAAAGTCGATATCGTAGCCGGGTCAGTTTCTAACATTAGAAACAATCAAATATTTAATACAGCTTTTAGTGTGAATAAAAGTGGCCAGCTGATTAATGAATACGACAAAGTTCATTTAGTTCCTATGTTAAGAGAGCATGAATTTTTAACCGCTGGCGAAAACGTAGCTGAACCCTTTCAATTGTCTGACGGTACTTATGTGACCCAACTTATCTGTTATGATTTACGTTTTCCAGAATTATTAAGATATCCTGCTCGTAGTGGTGCTAAAATTGCATTTTATGTGGCACAATGGCCTATGTCACGTCTTCAACATTGGCATTCATTACTAAAGGCACGTGCAATTGAAAATAATATGTTTGTCATTGGAACTAATAGCACTGGATTCGATGGTAACACAGAATATGCTGGTCATTCGATAGTTATAAACCCAAATGGAGATTTAGTTGGAGAATTAAATGAATCCGCAGATGTTTTGACTATAGACTTAAACTTAAATGAAGTAGAACAGCAACGCGAAAATATACCTGTATTTAAAAGTATTAAATTAGATTTGTATAAATAAGAAGCGCCCGAAATAATATTTAACACATGTCATAACTAAACATAGATTTATGAGAGATTTTTCATAAGTCTATGTTTATTTTTTTATAATAGATAACTCAGTAAGAACCAATTTCTCCCTTAGCAAATGAATGATTTTCTTAATTAATTTAATTATTTTTTGACCTTTTCCAACATTAGACTTATTCATATATTTTAACGGTGAATCTCATAATGAGGATTAACTCTTCCCTTCTTTATTACAATAAAAAAAGGCCGCGAGCTTGGGAGGGGCTCACGACCATACTTATTATTAAGGGAATGTTTTACAGTTATTTTTTCAATCTATTTTTGGGGATGTTATTAATTATGAAAAAAATTTTATTTATCAAATAATGATAAATCGATGTTGTTTACGATAGCTTACATGCTAGAAATAATTATCTGTAATGATAATTAAGAAAAATACATAGCACTGAGTCCAAGGAAACTAACTCTACTAGCAAATGTTACTCACTTGCTAATTTTACATGGTTATTAAGTTGGGATGGCTTAATAACTCATACTTTTAGTACTATACGAAGATAACAAATTTACAATGAAAGTAATTAATTATTCATCTTATTTTTTAGTGAATTTGTTCACTGTGTCGATAATCCATTTTACTAAGTCACCGATTGTTGAAATGATATCTTGTGCCATTGAAATCACTCCTTCCTTAATTAAGATAAAAATTCTTAAAATTAAACAACTCATCAACTATTTTCCATCACATCTCTGTGATCTAGTTATATTAAAACATGCTAAAAGCATTTATTTTCCATTTTTTCTTAACTAGTCGTTTTTTATTCTTAACTGTAAATTTTTTTATGTTAAAATATTAAATACAAATTACATTTAACAGTTAAGTATTTATTTCCTACAGTTAGGCAATATAATGATAAAAGATTGTACTAAATCGTATAATGACAGTGAGGAGAGTGGTGTAAAATTGAATTATTTTGATAATAAAATTGACCAGTTTGCCACGTATCTTCAAAAGAGAAATAACTTAGATCATATTCAATTTTTGCAAGTACGATTAGGGATGCAGGTCTTAGCTAAAAATATAGGTAAATTAATTGTTATGTATACTCTTGCCTATATTTTAAACATTTTTCTGTTTACGTTAATTACTAATATATCGTTTTATCTAATTAGAAGGTATGCACATGGTGCACATGCACCTTCATCTTTTTGGTGTTATATAGAAAGCATTACACTTTTTATTGTTCTGCCTCTATTAGTATTACATTTTCATATTAATGAAACACTAATGATGTTTTTAGCATTAATAAGTGTTGGCGTAGTGATTAAATATGCACCTGCAGCTACTAAGAAGAAGCCTATCCCGGCGAGGCTTGTAAAACAAAAAAGATATTTTTCAATTATAATTAGTACAATTCTTTTCATTATCACACTTTTTGTAAAAGAACCATATACCCAATTTATTCAACTGGGTATTATTATACAAGCTATTACATTACTACCAATATACTATTCAAAGGAGGACTAAATTATGAAAAAATTACTCAACAAAGTTATTGAGCTTTTAGTTGACTTTTTCAACAGCATCGGTTACAGAGCCGCGTATATAAATTGTGATTTTTTATTGGATGAAGCTGAAGTACCAAAAGAATTAACTCAATTACACGAATAACTATAAGAGAAAGTGTGATAGTAAGTGGAAGCATTAAATGATTATAATTACGTTTTATTTGTAATTGTTCAAGTTTCATTAATATTCTTTATATCTGCATTTATTAGTGGAATAAGATACAAAAAATCAGATTATATATACATTATTGGAATAGTGTTATCTTCAGTATATTTCTTTGGCAAAATCGGAAGTATCTCACTAGTTGTTATAACGATTTTTATAATAATTTTTCTCTATTTTAAAATCAGACTATATTCTGTATTTTTAGTGATGGTTACTCAAATCATTTTATACTGTGCAAATTTCGTTTATATCATTATTTTTTCATACATTATAACAATTTCACACAGCGTGTTTATAGTTCTACCAATCTTTTTGGTAGTGTATGTATCAATTTCTTATGCACTTGCCTACATTTTAAATAGAATATTAAAAAGGATAAATGGTACATACCTTTCTCTTAATAAAAAATTCCTTACTGTTATAACTATTGTTATAGTAATAACATTCTCTTTGTTATTTGCATATTCGCAAATTGATGCGAGTGATGCATCAACAATCAAACAGTATTCGCTTTTATTCTTGGGAATTATTATATTACTGAGTATCTTAATTTTTATTTATTCTCAATTTACTCTTAAAGAAATGAAATATAAACGTAATCAAGAAGAAATTGAAACCTATTATGAATACACATTAAAGATTGAAGCAATTAATAATGAAATGCGCAAGTTCCGTCATGATTATGTCAATATCTTGACGACTCTTTCAGAATACATTCGTGAAGATGACATGACCGGTCTTCGAGACTATTTCAATAAAAATATTGTACCTATGAAAGATAATTTACAAATGAATGCTCTTAAGTTAAATGGTATTGAGAATCTTAAAGTACGTGAGATTAAAGGTCTTCTAACAGCTAAAATTTTACGTGCACAAGAAATGAATATACCGATTAGTATAGAAATACCAGATGAAGTAACTCGCATTAATTTGAATATGATCGATTTAAGTCGCAGTATTGGTATTATTCTTGATAACGCAATAGAGGCATCAAGTGAAATTGATGATCCTATCATTCGAGTTGCATTTATTGAAAGCGAAAATTCAGTAACGTTTATTGTTATGAATAAATGTGCAGATGATATACCACGTATTCATGAATTGTTCCAAGAAAGTTTTTCTACTAAAGGTGAAGGTCGTGGTTTAGGTCTATCAACTTTAAAAGAAATTGCTGATAATGCAGACAATGTCTTATTAGATACAATTATCGAGAATGGTTTCTTTATTCAAAAGGTTGAAATTATTAACAACTAGCCATAAGGATGTGAATGTATGAAAATTTTCATTTGCGAAGACGATCCAAAACAAAGAGAAAACATGGTTACCATTATTAAAAATTATATAATGATAGAAGAAAAGCCTATGGAAATTGCCCTCGCAACTGATAATCCTTATGAGGTGCTTGAGCAAGCTAAAAATATGAATGACATAGGCTGTTACTTTTTAGATATTCAACTTTCAACTGATATTAATGGTATCAAATTAGGCAGTGAAATTCGTAAGCATGATCCAGTTGGTAACATTATATTTGTTACGAGTCACAGTGAACTTACCTATTTAACGTTTGTCTACAAAGTTGCAGCGATGGACTTTATTTTTAAAGATGATCCAGCTGAATTAAGAACACGTATTATAGACTGTTTAGAAACTGCACATACACGCTTACAATTGTTGTCTAAAGATAATAGCGTTGAAACGATTGAATTAAAACGTGGCAGTAATTCAGTGTATGTTCAATATGATGATATTATGTTTTTTGAATCATCAACAAAATCTCACAGACTCATTGCCCATTTAGATAACCGTCAAATTGAATTTTATGGTAATTTAAAAGAACTGAGTCAATTAGATGATCGTTTCTTTAGATGTCATAATAGCTTTGTCGTCAATCGCCATAACATTGAATCTATAGATTCGAAAGAGCGAATTGTCTATTTTAAAAATAAAGAACACTGCTATGCATCGGTGAGAAACGTTAAAAAAATATAATAAGATAATAAAGTCAGTTAACGGCGTATTCAATTGTAAATCTTGTTGGATTTTAACAAGATAACTAGCAAATGCACTGTATAGCTGGCTTTTTAATTTTAATAACAAGATTAAATATGACGCGTGAATTAAAAAATGATGTAACGTTTCTTTGTATACCTATTCCTATTACTACATAATTTATCAATTTCTATTTCACTCTACAATCCTATGGCGCAATTTTTAACAAAATGTACTAAATTTGAAATCGACAGTTTCCTTAAATAAAATGCTACAATTTCCTACCCCATGAATCTTATTTTGTTTAAAAAAACAGTGTAGCACAAGATTCAACTTGTTTCCTACACTGTTTTATAAATGAATTATTTAAAATGCTTGTTCAACCTCTTGTAATGTTGGCAAACTATTAATAGCACCATACTTCGTTGTCACTATTGCAGCAACGCGATTGCTAAACGCTAAAATTTCCTCACCTTCATTTTCAAATAACTGTGTTAAATTTAACACATCGGTTGCTAAAATCCTGCTAATAACTGCACCAATAAAGGCATCCCCTGCCCCAGTTGTATCAACAGGTTTTACCTTATAGCCACTATGATAATGATTAATACCATTTTTCAAATATACGGCAGCACCATCTGCTCCCTTCGTATAAATGACTACAGTAACATTACCTGTAAATAATGATTGAATGGCTTCATTTTCATCATGAATACCTGTAATAAATTCTAATTCTTCATCTGAAACTTTTACAATATGCGCCAATGGCAAAAAGGTATGAATAGTTTGTCTTAAATCTTCAGCGTTATCCCATAATGGCAATCTTACATTAGGATCAAATACGACAGTACCATTTGCATTTAATGTTTTGGTAATCAATTGATAATGTGCATCTCTCATCGGACTATCGACCAAATCAACAGAACAAAAATGTACTACATCGTTTTCATTCACATCAATATCATTCACAAAACTTGGTTCAAATAACATATCAGCAGAGGGCTTACGATAAAAAGAAAAATCTCGCTCACCCGCTTCAGTCAAACTCACAAAAGCTAACGCAGTGTTTGCTTCATTCGTGCGATACACTTTTGATACATCTACACCAATACTTGATATCGTTTCAATAATGCTATCTCCAAATGCATCATTACCTAATTGTGTAATCATATACGCTTGTTGTCCTAACTTTTGAACTGTACAAGCTACATTACAAGGTGCGCCACCAATTTGCTTCGTAAATGTTTGAACATCTTTTAAATTCGCATTTGTAATATTTGGAATAAAATCAATTAACGCTTCTCCTATTGAAAATAGATGTCTCATTTATGTTCATCCTTTAAATCATATTTAGTGAATTGTAAATATACTTGCCCTGATTCTGTCGATGTTTTAATACCTAGTGCGTCTTCTGTCGGGAAAATTCGAGATGTCAAAACACGTTCCCCATCATTACAGAAAATTTCTATACTAGATGTATCAACAAAAATTTGTAATTGCTTTAATGGCGTGTCTAATATTGTACTACGCGTCGTACCTTCAACATTTGTCGGCAATAAACCACTGTCGCTGCGATCTAATGTTATTTTATTTTCACGCTTGTTATAAGCGATTAATGTTGAAGAAGTCTTAGACGTACGTAATTCAAAGTACACTTCGGTAGCATCATTATCCAAAATATCTATGATTAATTCATACTGTTTACCTTCATACGGATGTAATTTTCGAGTAAATTTATTTGCGTAGCCTAATGCTGTCTCTTTATTGTGACGTAATTTTTCCAACGCTGGATATGGGCGTTGCTTAAGTTGACCATTTTCTACATTTAATACACGAGGAATTGTTAAGCAATGGGCCCATCCTTCATTATCAGTAGGATATTCGATTTCCGGTAACCCCATCCATCCAATTAGTACTCGTCGGCCTTTTTCATCTAAAAATGTTTGAGGTGCATAGAAATCAAAGCCATTATCAAGCTCGACAAAATTTTCATGTTCATAAGTTAACTTTTCAATATCAAACTTTCCAAGTATATAACCACTTTGATAAATATTTTTGAACTGATCGCCTTTTGGTTTAATACCTTGTGGACAAATAAGTATGACATCTTGATTATCTACATTAAAGTAATCTGGGCATTCCCACATATATCCAAAATCATCTAACTCTGTATTTATTTCACCTAAATAATGCCAATTAATTATATCTTCAGTATTATAAAGTAATAATCGACCTTGCTGATCATTATTTTGTGCGCCAATGATTGCATAATATTTCTCACCATATTTAAAAACTTTAGGATCTCTAAAATGACTCGTATATCCTTCTGGTTGCTGGCTAATTACTGGCTTTGGAAACTTTTCAACTGAACCGTCTTCTTTCAATCGTGCGATCATCTGACTCGCATGTCGTTGCCAATGATTATCTCGATGATTTCCTGTGTACATATAATATAAATGCCCGTTATATTCAAAAGCGCTACCGCTATAAACACCATGGCTGTCATATTTAGTATCTGGATTTAATATTGGCCCTTCAGCTTTAAAGTTTATTAAGTCATCACTCGTGTAGTTATACCAATACTTTAAACCATGTACTGCGCCTAATGGGAACCATTGATGTGAAACATAATACTTCCCTTTATAAAAAATAAGTCCGTTGGGATCATTTAATAAACCTGTTTCTGGTTGTATATGAAATTGTTGACGAAATTTTGATTGATCAACTTGTTGTTTTAATGTTTTAAAATACTCAGTATCAACGTCCTCGATTCGTTGATAACGTTCTTCTCTAGTCCATTCGGTCATAATATTTACCCAGTCCTCCTTTTATAATTTATGGTGTTAACAATTTATATTCTATTATAGCAAATTTTACCTATGTTCTTTAACTTTTAACCTATCCATTTATACTTATATGGTATCGGTTCCACATTTATTTTAAAAAATACAGCGTCTAAATATTAACATCTACTGTGACGCTATATGGCATATCTTGCTTTTTAAGCATCTGTTGTATCTCTTCCATCGCGCATTGGCCAGCTTCAAAATAATTATAATGAATTGTTTTTATCGATGGAGACACTAATTGTGTCATTGGATCACCACCAAAACCATATATTTGATGTGGTTTCATAACATCTTTTTTATCAGAATAATATTTATAGGCAGCTAATGCAATCGTATCAGTTGCTCCAACAACCGCATCTACTTGCTCCACATTTTCCAAAACATTTGCAACATCTTTTTGTGCTTCCACATAAGTAAAATTTGTTTCATGTATATTAGGTTTAATTTGGTATTTGGCTAACTGGTCAAGTAAACCACGTTTTCTATGTATACCAACTGCAATATCTTTTTCACTCACACTAAACACTTCAATCTGTTGATATCCCTGTTGACCAATCCATTCACCTATAATTTGACCTGCTTTATAATCATCATGCACAATACTATGAAGTTGTTCATGTTGTTGACCAACAATAACGATTGGTACATTCATTTTATTAATGACTTCTATATGTCTCTCTGTTATGTCTGTAGCCATTAAAACAATACCATCTACTTTACTGCGTGCTAATGTTTCAAGCGCTTGTATTTCTGCTTCGATATTTAAACCTGTATAATTTAAAATTAATTGTGATTCATATTTTTGGCATTGTTTTGCCAATCCTTTGATTGTTTCATCTACTGCATATGAATTCATTCTAGGTATAATGGCACCAATAAGGTGTGTTTGTCTCGCTCTTAAACTTTGAGCAAATTGATTCGGTTGATAGTCATGTTCTGCTATAATTTTTGTTAATTTTTCACTTGTTTTTTTACTGACAGATCCATTATTTAAAAATCTAGATACTGTACTTTTTGAAACGCCTGCCAATTTGGCAATATCAGATATATTTTTCATACTTATTCACCTATCATTATTTGTGACACTTAGCCTTATTTTAGCATATGTGTAACCGCTTTAAATAATATTTCTGCTTCTTTCATAAAAAGATTTCAAAATAAAATTTCTGTATAACAAAATGTCCCAACATCAACCTTTAGTTAAATGTCAGGACAATGAATATTCTATGTATATATATTCTAATATCGAATATGTTTATTGAATCTATTTAGCTCACCTTCAAAGTAAGCATGTTCACCGTGAACAATCTTGTCTAATCCTATATTCGTTTCTTGTTCCGTAACAGATAATGGTGTAATTGATTTAATTACTTTCGCAATAATAAACGTCATGACGATACTAAAAATTACAACTGCTGTTACACATAATATTTGTACAAGTATAATATGTATGTCACCAGTATAAATAAAGCCATTCTCAATGTCAGGATTTGCCTTTTTACTTTGGAAAAAAGCTGTTAATACTGCACCAATAATACCACCAACACCATGAATACCAAATGCATCTAATGCATCATGATATTTTAGCTTTACCTTGATGTAATTAATAACGATATAGCAACAGATACCGCCGATCATTGCCATGATTGTTGCACTTAGATATGTCACGTATCCTGCTGCAGGTGTAATGACAACTAAACCAGCTAATGCACCTAGTAATAATCCTAGTAAACTTGTAGTCTTTTTAAAAATATATTCTAGAATTAACCAACCTATAGCACCTGCACTGGCTGAAATGACAGTATTTGTAAATGCAAGCATCGCAATATTATCAAATGTAAAAGCACTACCTACATTAAATCCATACCAACCAATCCACACAAATATACCGCCAATCAACGTAATGATAAGATTATGTGGTGTTGATTCAGAATGTTTGTTTCCTTTTCCAATCATAATAGCTAATACTAAACCAGAAACACCTGATGTAATATGAACAACAGTACCTCCAGCGAAATCTAATACACCGAGTTTGTTAATCCAACCGCCGCCCCAAACCCAATGTGCTACTGGACTGTATACAAGAGCAGTCCATATTACTACGAATAATAAATAAGGAATAAACTTCATTTTCTCAGCGATTGAACCAGATAAAATAGAAATTGCAATCGTACAAAACATCATTTGAAATAACATAAACAAAGCGAAAGGAATATGTGGACTAATATCTTCCTGAGTCGCAAAACCTACATGATTAAGAAAAGTATATTCCCAATTTCCGAACCATAAATTCCCATTCCCAAAACTAATTGTAAAACCAACTGTTATCCATACAAATGTAACAAGCACAATTGCTGCCATACTTTGCATGACAGTATTTAGCGCATTTTTAGATTGAACTAACCCACCATAAAATAAACTTAATCCTGGTGTCATTAGCCAAACTAATAATGTACACAAAAACATAAATATCGTATCGTTAAGATTCATACTTACCACTCCTTTGTTTTCATAATAATCTGACAATTTATAAAAAGCAAAAATGCGTAAAGTTTTATTACATCTTTTGGAATAAAATGTATCACGCTATATAAAATTAATTTCGTGAACTAAAACCAAAAAAGACTACTTACTCGCTTTTAAAGTAGCGGAAGTAGCCATAGAATCTAATATCTATTTTATTATTAAAATGATAACGTTAAACTTTTTGAATTGTAATCGTCCATGAAGCATTATCAATTTGTTCATAGTTTGTTACAGGATATCCATTTTCTGCAGCCCAATTTGGAATAGCTTCCGTCGCTTGTGTACAGTCAAAATCAATTTTTAATTCATCTCCAGATTGCAATGTTGCCATTTTCTTTTGCGCTTCAATTAACGGAAATGGACATACCATTCCTACTGTACCTAATTCGTGTATCATAATTATTTCTCCTTTTCCAATCACTTTTATTTGATCAACATCATTTGCATAATAATCTTCTATACTATTTGCGTTTGCTGTTGGATCTTTGCAGATTGTTGTTGTACTTTTTTCATTGGACGAACAAAGATAAAATGACTCATTGTCCATACCCCAACTATCATCGATGCTAGCGCAATCCATCCTTGCCAAGTCATCGTTGCCGTTTCAACCAAACCGTTACCGATAGAACAACCACCAGCAACTGACGCACCAAATCCCATACATATGCCACCAATAGCACTGTTTCGTATTGTAATCTTGTCTGGCAATCGCCATTTAAATTCTCTTGATCCTCTAGCTGCAATATATGAACCAATGAAAATTCCTAGAACTAAAAAGACACCCCAATCAATAAATTTAGTTTCACCTGTAATCAAAAAGTGTACTAAATTTGCTGATGGCGTTGTTATACCTAAACCGTCATTTCTTCCAGTTGATGCACTCATTGGCCAAGCTAAGAGTGCGATAAGTCCAATTGCAATTGCAGCAATAAATGGATGGTATCGTTTTTCGAAAAGGTAATATCTAATACCTGTATAACGTTGCTTTAGTTTTGGAACAGCAACTCGAACTTTCTTATTATTGAGTGTTCTTACAACTAGAAAAATGGTGATTATAGTTAATATAACGACTAATCCCCAAAACGGAATGCCAGTTGTTTGAGACATATCACTATTTACATTCGTTGGTTGATTAATTTTATCCATTACTGGCTTTAAAATCCCTGTTTTAGTGATTGCTGCAGTAACAGCATATAATACTAATGCAATCCAACTACCAATTAGCCCTTCACCAGCGCGATACCAAGTACCTGTTGCACACCCTCCAGCCAATACTATTCCAATTCCAAAAATAAAAGAACCTATAATTGTTCCCAATATTGGAAAACTATGTGCAGGAATTTGTAAAATACCTGTTGCCGTCAAAATCAATAATCCTATACTTTGAATAGTAATAGCGATTAATAATGCATAGAACATCTTATTATTCTTTTGCACATACATATCTCGAAAGCCACCTGTTAAACAAAATCTTGTTCTTTGCATTACAAAACCTAAGAGTCCCCCGACAATTAAGCCACTAAAAATCATCCACATCGTCCTACCCCCCTAATTTCCGATAAGTTTAGTATGTATTATAGGCGATGATTTTCTTGTTTTCAACCTTATACACAATATTTTTGATATTTATATTATATTCACATAAGAAATGCGATTAATTAAGATTCATCATTATATCTCTACGTGTTAATTTATTAACCTATACTATATTTATTAACACAACAGTTTTTCCTTTCATTTTCAAACATAACAGAAAAAGCCTGAGACATACTTAGTCCCAGACTGTTCTATAATTAATTAAAGATATAACAAGGTTAATCATTCAAAGCTAACATCACATTTATTCACTGTAATTTTTCATAAAGAATAATAATGACTGTAATTCTATACCTAAGTCAATTTGATGTACTTGCACATCTGAAGGCGTATTAATTCTACCAGGAGTGAAGTTTAAAATACCTTTCACACCAGCTTGGACGAGTTCATCTGCAACTTTCTGTGCAACTCTTTCTGGTGTAGTTAGAATCACAACATCTATTTCTTCCTTCTTCAATGTTGTTATTAATTCATCGTTATCTTTTACAATAACGTTCCCTATTTTCTGGCCAATAACATCTTCTTTTACGTCAAACGCTTCTGTAATCGTCATATCGTCATGTATTGAAAAGTTATATGTGAGCAAAGCTTTCCCTAGGTTCCCAACTCCGACAATTGCGATTTTGATCATGTCACTCTCGCTTAGTTCAGATTTAAAGAAATCCAATAAACTATCTATATTATATCCGTACCCTTTTTTACCTAATTCGCCAAAATATGAAAAGTCACGACGAATTGTTGCCGAGTCAATTTGTAACGCATCGCTAATCGCTTTTGAATTTACACGATCTATACCTTTAGATTTTAATGAACTGACAAATCTATAATATAACGGCAAACGTTTTAAAGTTGCTCGAGGAATTTTAACTTGGTCACTCATTCGCTATTTCCTCCTTCGTGTTTGAATGAATTATATCTATGTATTCAAACGAGTTAGAGCGTAATTGTTAGATTATTAAAAAACAAATAATTGATTACAATGAATACCTAAATATTATACATTATTGAATTTTAAAAATAAATATCTTAGTTTCAAGACGGCGTTTTATACTGTAAAATGGTTATTAATGTAATAATTACGACTTTTATCATAAGTTAATAAAATTTGCGAAAGACGAAAGGTGAAGATCGAATGATACTTTTACAACTCAATCATATATCAAAATCGTTCGATGGTGAAGATATATTTACTGATGTTGATTTTGAAGTAAAAACTGGTGAACGAATTGGTATCGTAGGAAGAAATGGCGCCGGTAAATCAACATTGATGAAAATTATAGCTGGTGTAGAAAACTATGATTCTGGAAATGTGTCAAAAATTAAAAACTTAAAACTAGGTTATTTAACTCAACAAATGACTTTAAATTCTAATGCAACAGTTTTTGAAGAAATGTCAAAACCATTTGAACATATTAAACGAATGGAAAGCTTAATCAAAGAAGAAACAGATTGGTTATCAAAACATGCAAATGATTACGATAGTGATACATATAAAACACATATGTCCCGTTATGAATCTTTATCGAATCAATTTGAACAATTAGAAGGATATCAATATGAAAGTAAAATTAAAACAGTACTTCACGGGTTAAATTTTAGTGAAGAAGATTTCAATAAACCTATCAATGATTTTAGCGGTGGCCAAAAAACACGTTTATCTTTAGCTCAAATGCTATTAAATGAACCTGATTTATTACTTTTAGATGAACCTACTAACCACTTAGATTTAGAAACGACAAAGTGGCTTGAAGATTATCTACGTTATTTTAAAGGTGCAATCGTCATCATCAGCCATGATCGTTACTTTTTAGATAAAATAGTTACTCAAATTTATGATGTGGCTTTAGGTGATGTCAAACGCTATGTTGGTAATTACGAGGAATTTATACAGCAACGGGATTTATATTATCAAAAACGAATGCAAGAATATGAAAGTCAACAAGCAGAAATAAAACGATTAGAAACTTTTGTTGAGAAAAATATTACCCGTGCTTCAACAAGTGGAATGGCAAAAAGTAGACGTAAGATTTTAGAAAAAATGGAACGCATTGATAAACCAATGTTAGATGCCAAAAGTGCAAATATTCAATTTGGTTTTGACCGGAATACAGGTAATGATGTCATGCATGTAAAAAATTTAGAAATCGGTTATCAAACTGCAATTACCAAACCTATCAGTATAGAGGTCTCTAAAGGCGATCATATAGCAATCATTGGGCCAAATGGTATTGGAAAATCGACCTTAATTAAAACTATTGCTAATCAACAAAAAGCACTTAATGGCGATATTACTTTCGGCGCAAATTTACAAATTGGTTATTATGATCAAAAGCAAGCAGAATTTAAATCTAGTAAAACGATTTTAGATTATGTGTGGGATCAATATCCGTTAATGAATGAAAAAGATATTCGTGCAGTTCTTGGACGTTTCTTATTTGTACAAGACGATGTTAAAAAGATAATTAATGATTTATCTGGTGGTGAAAAAGCACGTTTACAACTAGCACTACTTATGTTGCAGCGTGACAATGTACTTATTTTAGATGAACCTACCAACCACCTCGATATAGATTCAAAAGAAATGTTAGAGCAAGCACTCCAACATTTTGAAGGAACAATACTATTTGTTTCCCATGATCGTTACTTTATTAACCAATTAGCAAACAAGGTATTTGATTTAACAATTGATGGCGGAAAGATGTATTTAGGAGATTATCAATATTACATTGAAAAAGTTGAGGAAGCGGAAGCGTTGAAAGCGCACCAAGAAGAACAGTCAGTTAACGTACAAGCACATGAAAAGTCTATGGAACAATCGTCGTATCATAACCAAAAAGAACAAAGACGTGAACAACGTAAACTTGAACGACAAATATCCGAGTGTGAAAATGAAATAGAAACTTTAGAGACTACTATCTTACAAATAGACGAGCAATTAACCCAACCAGAAGTTTATAACAATCCACAAAAAGCAAACGAATTAGCTATCCAAAAACAAGATAGCGAACAAAAATTAGAACACGCTATGTCTAAATGGGAAGAATTACAACAAAAACTATAAAAATATACATAACTCTAACTGTAAAATCGCTATAGTTAGAGTTATTTTTTTACAAATTTTAAATTTTTTTATTCACAATAAAAACGCTGATATTATAGCTATCCACAGAGTTATCCTAGTTATCCACAAGTAAATTAACACTAATCAACCATTTATTTTCTATTTTCCCACCTGATATCCACAATAAATAACGTTATCAACACCTTTTATCCACAAGTTATACACTCTTTGTTGATAAGTACGCATGTTCTCTATTGACATTGTTTTTATCAAAATCCATTGTTAATATATTTTCTTTATGAAATAAGGCTGGGACATAAATCCCTAAAAAACAGCAGTAAGATAATTTTCAATTAGAAAATATCTTACTGCTGTTCTCTATTTATACAATACTTCGTATTGAATGGCTTCGCTATGCCCATCTGGCACATTACTGTAAAATTCTATAAATAGAATTTTTGATGATGGGTCCCTTCCTAGGGTGCCGTCTCAGCCTCGGTCTTCGACTGGCACTGCTCCCTCAGGAGTCTCGCCATTAATACTACGTATTAACATGTAATTTTACTTTGAAATACTTTAAAAAAATAAGACACTTTCGTATAATTTAATAAATACCACTAAACTAAATTAACGAGGTGCCTTATGTATAAAAATTATAACATGACCCAACTTACACTACCAATAGAAACTTCTGTTAGAATTCCTTAAAATGATATTTCGCGATATGTAAATGAAATTGTTGAAACGATACCTGATAGCGAAATCGATGAATTCAGACATCATCGTGGCGCAACATCCTATCATCCAAAAATGATGTTAAAAATCATCTTATATACATATACTCAATCTGTATTTTCTGGTCGTAGAATAGAGAAATTACTTCATGACAGTATTCAAATGATGTGGTTAGCTCAAGATCAAACACATTATTCAAAATAAATAAGGAGATAGTTATGAGCACAAATCAAACATTTTTAATATTTGTTATAGCAATTATTCTACTTACATCGGTAATAGGAATTGTTGGACGATACATGAGCCGTCAACGTCTTTTTAAATCTATGGAAATATTATGGCAAACGATTTCTCCATTAGAGTCTTTTATCAGACCGAACTCACATTTCGACTATGAGTATAAGCTCTACAAGGATAAATTTGAATCACATTCATTAGTTGATGATAAAACTTGGTCCGATTTAAATATGAATGCAATCTTTCATAAGATGAATTATAATTTAACAGCTATTGGTGAAATGAAACTATATGCCTGTTTACGTGGAATGCTTTCAATTTCGAACAAATCATTACTTAGTTTATTTAATGATAATGCTGAATTTAGAAAAAACGTAACATATCATTTAGCTTTGATAGGTAAAACTGTTTATCCAACATTTCCAGACCAAATCACACCGGTAAAACGTCAAAATATATTGTTTCTATGCCCGTTTTTACTAGTTATCTCATTTGCAGTTATATTTATTAATTCACAAGTTGGTATTTTATTATTTCTTATGAGTTGCCTATTTAATATCATTTTATCTGCAACTTTAAAGCATACATATGAGGATGACTTAAAGTCTATATTTTATGCATCCAATGTTTTAAAACAAGGCTATACTATCTCAAAAATTAGACATGCTCCACAACCCGAAGTCAATTTTAAGCAATTTAGAACAGCACGTCATTTAACGAGTGTTTTAGCTGAAGTTAATGATGAAGATATTGGAGCTATGGTAATTAAACTAGTTAAACTTATTTTCATGCTTGATTATGTTTTATTCCATTCAATTCAAAAAAGCTATACAACACATATGAATGAGCTAAAAAATTGTTTCGATTACATAGCTGAATTAGATAATCATTATGCATTAGCAATGTATCGTAGAACGCTAGAATACTTTACTGAACCACAAATTGATGATTCAAATGATGGCATAGTATTCTCTGAGTTAACACATCCACTCATAGCAGATGCAGTAGCCAATGATTTCTCACTATCACAAAATATACTGTTAACTGGGTCTAATGCTTCGGGTAAATCAACATTTATGAAATCCATAGCAATAAACATTATTCTTGCATCGGCTATACAAACAGTTACCGCAAGCAAATTTGTATATCAACCTGGAATTGTGTTCACGTCAATGGCAAATGCCGATGATGTGTTATCAGGCGATAGTTATTTTATGGCTGAATTAAAATCTATTAAGCGTATTGTTGAAATTCCTGATAATCAAAAAATATACTGCTTTATCGATGAAATTTTTAAAGGTACCAACACAACTGAACGAATTGCCGCTTCAGAATCAGTACTATCATTTTTACATGAAAAATCTAACTTTAGAGTTATTGCAGCAACACATGATATTGAGTTAGCTGAACTCTTAAAACAACGTTATGAAAATTATCACTTCAATGAGGTAATAGAAAATAATAACATCCATTTTGATTACAAAATTAAGCCTGGCAAAGCAAATACACGTAATGCCATCGAATTATTAAAAATCACTTCATTTCCAGCAAAAATATATGAACGAGCAAAAGATAATGTTTCCAATGGTTAGCATGAATCTTGAACATCAATCAATGTTCTATGCTCTACGAAGTTATATTGGCAATCTTTGACTAAATGAAAATGCGCTTGTAATAAGTTTTTTCAATACTAGACCGGGGCCCCAACATAGAAGCTGGCGGAAAGTCAGCTTTCAATCATGTGCAAGTTGGCGGGGCCCCAACATAGAGAAATTGGAACACCAATTTCTACAGGCAATGCGAGTTGGGGTTGGACGACGAAATAAATTTTGCGAAAATATCTTTTCTGTTCCACTCCCCTAATTGCAATATAAAAACGTCAGCTATCACATGACAGAAGACAGTGAACAGTTTCAATAATGTTCATCGTAATCATGTTAATAACTGACGTTTATTTTATTCTGCAGAATACTCTTCTAAATCTATATTGCTGTGCCCATTTAATGCTAAATCAGCAAATCGACCTTGCTGATACAAATAGTGGCCGGCAACGCCTATCATTGCAGCATTATCTGTGCATAATTTAGGACTTGGGATAGTTAATTGAATGTCATTGACTTTGCATTGATCCGCTAAAGATTGACGTAATCCTTTATTACTCGCCACGCCACCAGCAACAATTAATCGCTGAACACCATATTCTTTACAAGCTTGAATAGCTTTAAACGTAAGCACCTCTACAACACTATTTTGAAAGCTCGTTGCTACGTTAGCTTCAATGATTGGAATATTTTTTTGTCGTTGATTGTGAAGTTGATTGATTACGGCACTTTTCAACCCACTAAAACTAAAATCATAACTATCTTTATCCAACCAAACACGAGGGAATGAATAAGTATCTTCACCTTCAGCAGCCAACCGATCAACTTGTGGACCACCTGGATAATTTAAACCAATTGTTCGTGCCACTTTATCATAAGCCTCACCTACTGCGTCATCTCGTGTTTCACCAATGACTTCAAATGTTAAATGATCTTTCATATAAACTAATTCAGTATGTCCACCTGAAACAATAAGTGCAATTAGCGGGAATGTTAATGGCTCTTCTATGTGATTAGCATATATATGTCCTGCAATATGATGAACTGGAATAAGTGGCTTATCGTAAGCAAATGCCAATGCTTTGGCTGCATTAACACCTATTAGTAACGCACCAATTAGTCCAGGGCCTTCTGTAACCGCTATGGCATCAATATCTTCCATTGATACATCGGCATCCACTAGAGCCTCGTTTATTGTTGTTGTTATACCTTCAACGTGATGTCTACTTGCCACTTCGGGAACGACACCGCCAAATCGTTTATGACTTTCAATCTGACTTAAAACTGTATTTGATAAAATATCTCTGCCATTTTTTATAACACTAACGCTTGTTTCATCACAACTTGTTTCAACAGCTAGTATTAATATATCTTTAGTCATTTAAATTCACCCACATAACCATTGCGTCCTCACCTTCACCATAATAATTTTTACGTTTACCACCATATTGAAATCCTAAATTTTCATATACATGTTGTGCCACTTTATTATTAACTCTTACTTCTAAACTCATCACATCACAAGTGTGACTTGCATAGTTTATTCCGTATTTTAAAAGCATTTGACCTAAACCATAGCCTCTATAATTATCATCGATTGCAACTGTCGTAATTTGAGCTTGATCGATAACAATCCATAAACCTAAATAACCAATAATTTGTTGTTCAAATTCTAAGACAAAATATTTCGCAAAGTTATTTTGCTCTATTTCATGATAAAATGCGTCAATTGTCCAAGAACTATCATTGAAGCTCCGACGCTCAATATCAAAGACTTGTGGCACATCTTCTTTGGTCATCTCTCTAATGTTTAATTGTTCTTTTGACTGTTGATCCAATTTCGTTCCGCCTCAGCTAATTTATGGTATTTAGGAGTAAATGTATGTACGTCTGAAGGTTTATCTATCAATTGATACATGACTGATGCATTTGGTAGCTGCGCAATCACATCACCTTGCAATTCATCTTGTAATTTTACAGTATCTTTCCCAATATAAATAAATGGTTGGTTTAAATCTTCTAAAAAAGCTCGCAATGCTTCTATCGACATATATTGATCTTCTAAAATAGTCACTAATTGACCATTTTGCCACTGGAATATGCCTGTATAAACTGCTTGTCGTCTTGCATCAAACACAGGAACCAATAATTTATCAGTATGATCGATTGTTGCTGCCAATGCCTTTAATGATGAAACACCATATAATTTAACATCTAACGCATACGCTAATGTTTTAGCAACAGTAACACCGATACGTAAGCCAGTATATGAACCAGGACCTTCAGCAACAATAATCGCATCTAATTGCTGTTTAGTTATTTTGCTCTGCTCAAACAGCTGACTAATCGCAGGCATTAATTGCACTGAATGATTTTGTTTAGAATCCGTAGTTATTTCAGCTAAAACTTCATCGTTTTGCATCAATGCTACTGATAATGGTTGATTCGATGTATCAATGAGCAGCGAATTCATGGATAATTGCCTCCTTAATTTGTTCATAATGTTCTCCTTGAGCGAACAACTCAATTTGTCTTGTATTTTCAGATATTGTTGAAATGTTAATAGATAAATGCGTCGCTGGAAGTAAATCTTTTATAAATTGACTCCATTCAATAACAGTAATTGCCTGATCTTCGAAAAATTCATCAAACCCTAAATCTTCATCAGAATCTTCTAAGCGATAACAATCCATATGATGCAATTTTAAATTTTTACCCCTATATGATTTAATGATGTTAAATGTCGGGGAATTAATCGTACGTCTTACACCAAGAGCTTTTCCTATAAATTGCGTTAACGTTGTTTTACCTGCTCCTAAATCTCCGTTAAGTAAAATCAAATCACCACTTTTCAATTGCTCAACTAAAAACATAGCAAATTGATTCATTTCATCTAAATTATTTATCTTTATCAATGTTGATTCTCCTATATTATGCTTTTCATTCATAAAAATGATTATCCATTGTTCAATCGTATCTAACTTTATATTTAACCTTTATATTGTAACAAATTTCAACTTAAATTTCTTATCTTTGAAACAGATTATCTCTTCAAAGTTAATTGTAAGAAAATTTAAAATATTTGTTGACATACTAAAGCAGATATAGTAAATTAAATTTATCAAATTTTTAGACAATTCTAACTATTAAAGTGATATATACCATTCACGGAAGGAGTATAATAAAATGCTTAATCAATATACTGAACATCAACCGACAACTTCAAATATTATTATTTTATTATACTCTTTAGGACTCGAACGTTAGTAAATATTTACTAAACGCTTTAAGTCCTATTTCTGTTTGAATGGGACTTGTAAACGTCCCAATAATATTGGGACGTTTTTTTATGTTTTATCTTTCAATTACTTATTTTTATTACTATAAAACATGATTAATCATTAAAATTTACGGGGGAATTTACTATGCGAAGCGACATGATCAAAAAAGGAGATCACCAAGCACCAGCAAGAAGTCTTTTACATGCCACGGGCGCGCTAAAAAGTCCAACTGATATGAACAAACCATTTGTAGCTATTTGTAACTCTTATATTGATATTGTTCCTGGACATGTTCACTTGAGAGAGCTTGCAGATATAGCTAAAGAAGCAATTAGAGAAGCCGGTGCCATTCCATTTGAATTCAATACAATTGGTGTTGATGATGGAATAGCTATGGGACATATCGGAATGCGATATTCTCTACCATCACGTGAAATTATTGCAGATGCAGCTGAAACTGTAATTAACGCTCATTGGTTTGACGGCGTATTTTACATTCCTAATTGTGACAAGATCACACCCGGTATGATTTTAGCAGCCATGAGGACAAACGTACCAGCTATCTTTTGCTCTGGTGGACCAATGAAAGCTGGCTTATCTGCACATGGTAAAGCATTAACACTTTCATCAATGTTTGAAGCTGTAGGTGCTTTTAAAGAAGGATCGATTTCTAAAGAAGAATTTTTAGATATGGAACAAAATGCCTGCCCTACTTGTGGTTCATGTGCTGGGATGTTTACTGCAAATTCAATGAACTGTTTGATGGAAGTTTTAGGTCTAGCATTACCATACAACGGTACTGCACTTGCAGTCAGTGATCAGCGACGCGAAATGATTCGTCAAGCAGCTTTTAAATTAGTTGAAAATATTAAAAATGATTTAAAACCACGTGATATCGTTACTCGCGAAGCAATTGATGATGCATTTGCACTTGATATGGCTATGGGTGGTTCAACAAACACGGTACTGCATACGTTAGCCATTGCCAATGAAGCTGGTATTGATTATGACTTAGAGCGCATTAATGCTATTGCCAAACGCACGCCATATTTATCAAAAATAGCACCTAGTTCATCGTATTCAATGCATGATGTGCATGAAGCTGGTGGCGTCCCAGCAATTATTAATGAATTGATGAAGAAAGATGGCACATTACACCCAGATAGAATCACAGTTACTGGCAAAACGTTACGTGAAAATAACGAAGGCAAAGAAATTAAGAACTTTGATGTCATTCACCCTCTTGATGCACCATATGATGCACAAGGTGGTTTATCTATCTTATTTGGTAACATCGCCCCTAAAGGCGCAGTTATTAAAGTTGGCGGCGTTGATCCATCTATCAAAACATTTACTGGGAAAGCAATTTGTTTCAATTCGCATGATGAAGCTGTTGAAGCAATAGACAATCGTACCGTTCGTGCAGGCCACGTCGTTGTCATTAGATATGAAGGACCTAAAGGTGGACCAGGTATGCCTGAAATGTTAGCACCTACTTCCTCTATTGTTGGTCGTGGCTTAGGTAAAGATGTTGCATTAATTACTGATGGTCGTTTTTCCGGTGCCACAAGAGGTATTGCAGTTGGTCATATTTCCCCTGAAGCTGCATCTGGTGGACCAATTGCCTTAATTGAAGATGGAGATGAGATTACTATTGACTTAACAAATCGTACATTAAACGTAAACCAGCCTGAAGATGTTCTGGCGCGTCGCCGAGAATCTTTAACACCATTTAAAGCGAAAGTAAAAACAGGTTATCTAGCTCGTTATACTGCCCTAGTAACTAGCGCAAATACAGGTGGCGTCATGCAAGTGCCTGAGAATTTAATTTAATTTAATTTATTTTTATATTGGAGATGGTTAAAATGTCTAAAACTCAACATGAAGTAAACCAAAATATTGACCCTTTAAAAATGGCTGAATCACTTGAACCTGAACAACTAAATGAAAAAACTTTAAATGACATGCGTTCAGGATCAGAAGTGCTAGTAGAAGCTCTACTTAAAGAAAATGTGGATTATTTATTCGGTTATCCTGGTGGTGCCGTACTACCTTTATACGACACATTTTATGATGGTAAAATCAAACATATTTTAGCAAGACACGAACAAGGTGCTGTTCATGCTGCAGAAGGTTATGCACGTGTATCTGGTAAAACTGGCGTCGTTGTAGTTACAAGCGGTCCAGGTGCAACAAATGTAATGACAGGTATTACGGATGCACATTGCGACTCTTTACCTCTAGTTGTATTCACTGGACAAGTTGCTACACCAGGTATTGGTAAAGATGCATTCCAAGAAGCGGATATTCTATCTATGACTTCACCAATTACAAAACAAAATTATCAAGTGAAACGTGTTGAAGATATCCCTAAAATCGTACACGAAGCTTTCCATGTAGCTAATTCTGGACGCAAAGGTCCTGTAGTGATCGATTTTCCAAAAGATATGGGTGTTTTAGCTACAAATGTGGATTTATGCGACGAAATCAATATTCCAGGTTATGAAGTTGTTACAGAACCAGAAAATAAAGACATTGACACTTTCATCTCACTTTTAAAAGAAGCGAAAAAGCCTGTCGTATTAGCCGGCGCAGGTATTAATCAATCAAAATCAAATCAATTATTAACACAGTTTGTTAATAAACATCAAATCCCAACTGTTACTACTTTACTAGGTCTAGGTGCTGTACCTTATGAGGATACACTATTTTTAGGTATGGGAGGTATGCATGGTTCTTATGCTAGTAACATGGCATTAACTGAGTGTGATTTACTCATTAATTTAGGTAGCCGCTTCGATGATAGATTAGCAAGCAAACCTGATGCCTTTGCACCTAACGCCAAAATTGTACATGTAGATATTGACCCTTCAGAAATTAATAAAGTTATTCATGTAGATTTAGGTATTATTGCAGACTGTAAACGATTTTTAGAATGTTTAAATGATAAAAATGTTGAGACTGTAGAACACAGTGACTGGGTTAAACATTGTCAAAATAATAAGCAGAAACACCCATTTAAACTTGGTGAAGAAGATCAAGTATTTTGTAAGCCACAACAAACAATCGAATATATCGGCAAAATTACAAATGGTGAAGCAATTGTTACTACAGACGTGGGACAACATCAAATGTGGGCAGCTCAATTTTATCCATTTAAAAATCACGGACAATGGGTTACAAGCGGTGGTTTAGGAACAATGGGATTCGGTATTCCTTCGTCAATTGGTGCCAAATTAGCTAATCCTGATAAAACAGTCGTATGTTTCGTCGGTGACGGTGGTTTCCAAATGACAAACCAAGAAATGGCACTATTACCCGAATATGGTTTAGATGTCAAAATCGTACTAATCAATAATAGAACATTAGGTATGGTTAAACAATGGCAAGATAAGTTCTTTAATCAACGCTTCTCACACTCAGTATTTAATGGTCAACCTGATTTTATGAAAATGGCAGAAGCATATGGCGTCAAAGGTTTCTTAATCGATAAGCCAGAACAACTGGAAGAACAATTAGATGCAGCGTTTGCTTATCAAGGACCAGTTTTAATTGAGGTTCGTATTTCCCCTACTGAAGCTGTAAACCCAATGGTTCCGAGTGGCAAATCAAATCATGAAATGGAGGGCTTATAATGACAAGAATTCTTAAATTACAAGTTGCGGATCAAGTCAGCACGCTAAATCGAATTACAAGTGCTTTTGTTCGCCTACAATATAATATCGATACATTACATGTTACACATTCTGAACAACCCGGGATTTCTAACATGGAAATTCAAGTCGATATTCAAGATGATACATCACTTCATATTTTAATAAAAAAATTAAAACAACAAATTAATGTTTTAACGATTGAATGCTACGACCTTGTTGATAACGAAGCTTAATTTTAAGACAAAGGCAATGATGCGCTAATTAGTTATAGATATATCATAGGCTGCTAGTTAACATCTGCCACTATTACAAAGTTATATTCCAGAATTTTCGAAAAACAAAACATTTAATTATTTGGAGGAATTTATTATGACAACAGTTTATTATGATCAAGATGTAAAAACGGACGCTTTACAAGGCAAAAAAATTGCAGTAGTAGGTTATGGATCACAAGGCCACGCGCATGCACAAAACTTAAAAGACAATGGATATGATGTTGTCATCGGTATTCGACCAGGTCGTTCTTTTGACAAAGCTAAAGAAGATGGATTTGATGTGTTCCCTGTTGCAGAAGCAGTTAAGCAAGCTGATGTAATTATGGTGCTATTACCTGATGAAATTCAAGGTGATGTATATAAAAACGAAATTGAACCAAATTTAGAAAAACATAATGCGCTTGCATTTGCTCATGGCTTTAACATTCATTTTGGTGTTATTCAACCACCCGCTGATGTTGATGTATTTTTAGTAGCTCCTAAAGGACCGGGTCATTTAGTTAGACGTACATTTGTTGAAGGTTCTGCTGTACCATCACTATTTGGTATTCAACAAGACGCTTCAGGTCAAGCACGTAATATTGCTTTAAGTTATGCAAAAGGTATTGGTGCAACTCGTGCAGGTGTTATTGAAACAACATTTAAAGAAGAAACAGAGACAGATTTATTTGGTGAACAAGCAGTACTTTGCGGTGGTGTATCGAAATTAATTCAAAGTGGCTTTGAAACATTAGTAGAAGCGGGTTATCAACCAGAATTAGCTTATTTTGAAGTATTACATGAAATGAAATTAATCGTTGATTTGATGTATGAAGGCGGTATGGAAAATGTACGTTACTCAATTTCAAATACTGCTGAATTTGGTGACTATGTTTCAGGACCACGTGTTATCACACCAGATGTTAAAGAAAATATGAAAGCTGTATTAACTGATATCCAAAATGGTAACTTCAGTAATCGCTTTATCGAAGACAATAAAAATGGATTCAAAGAATTTTATAAATTACGCGAAGAACAACATGGTCATCAAATTGAAAAAGTTGGTCGTGAATTACGCGAAATGATGCCTTTTATTAAATCTAAAAGCATTGAAAAATAAGATAGACCTACAATGAGGAGTTGTTAAATATGAGTAGTCATATTCAAATTTTTGATACGACACTAAGAGATGGTGAACAAACACCAGGAGTGAATTTTACTTTTGATGAACGCTTGCGTATTGCATTGCAATTAGAAAAATGGGGTGTAGATGTTATTGAAGCTGGATTTCCTGCTTCAAGTACAGGTAGCTTTAAATCTGTTCAAGCAATTGCACAAACATTAACAACAACGGCTGTATGTGGTTTAGCTAGATGTAAAAAATCTGACATCGATGCTGTATACGAAGCAACAAAAGATGCAGCGAAGCCGGTCGTGCATGTTTTTATAGCAACATCACCTATTCATCTTGAACATAAACTTAAAATGTCTCAAGAAGACGTTTTAGCATCTATTAAAGAACATGTCACATATGCGAAACAATTATTTGACGTTGTTCAATTTTCACCTGAAGATGCAACACGTACTGAATTACCATTCTTAGTGAAATGTGTACAAACTGCCGTTGACGCTGGTGCTACAGTTATTAATATTCCTGATACAGTCGGCTACAGTTACCATGATGAATATGCACATATTTTCAAAACCTTAACAGAATCTGTAACATCTTCTAATGAAATTATTTATAGTGCTCATTGCCATGACGATTTAGGAATGGCTGTTTCAAATAGTTTAGCTGCAATTGAAGGCGGTGCGAGACGAATTGAAGGCACTGTAAATGGTATTGGTGAACGAGCAGGTAATGCAGCACTTGAAGAAGTCGCGCTTGCACTATACGTTCGAAATGATCATTATGGTGCTCAAACTGCCCTTAATCTCGAAGAAACTAAAAAAACATCGGATTTAATTTCAAGATATGCAGGTATTCGAGTACCTAGAAATAAAGCAATTGTTGGCCAAAATGCATTTAGTCATGAATCAGGTATTCACCAAGATGGCGTATTAAAACATCGTGAAACATATGAAATTATGACACCTCAACTTGTTGGTGTAAGCACGACTGAACTTCCATTAGGAAAATTATCTGGTAAACACGCCTTCTCAGAGAAGTTAAAATCATTAGGTTATGACATTGATAAAGAAGCGCAAATAGATTTATTTAAACAATTCAAGGCCATTGCGGACAAAAAGAAATCTGTTTCAGATAGAGATATTCATGCGATTATTCAAGGTTCTGAGCATGAGCATCAAGCACTTTATAAATTGGAAACACTGCAACTACAATATGTCTCTAGCGGCCTTCAAAGTGCTGTTGTTGTTGTTAAAGATAAAGAGGGTCATATTTACCAGGATTCAAGTATTGGTACTGGTTCAATCGTAGCAATTTACAATGCAGTTGATCGTATTTTTCAAAAAGAAACAGAATTAATTGATTATCGTATTAATTCTGTCACTGAAGGTACTGATGCCCAAGCAGAAGTACATGTGAATTTATTGATTGAAGGTAAGACTGTCAATGGCTTTGGTATTGATCATGATATTTTACAAGCCTCTTGTAAAGCATACGTAGAAGCACATGCTAAATTTGCAGCTGAAAATGTTGAAAAGGTAGGTAATTAATTATGACTTATAACATTGTTGCCCTACCTGGTGATGGAATCGGTCCAGAAATTTTGAACGGATCTCTATCATTGCTTGAAATTATAAGTAATAAATATAACTTTAATTATCAAATAGAGCACCACGAATTTGGTGGTGCCTCTATTGATACATTCGGCGAGCCTTTAACTGAGAAAACCTTAAATGCGTGTAAAAGAGCAGATGCTATTTTACTGGGTGCAATCGGTGGACCTAAATGGACAGATCCTAACAATCGACCAGAACAAGGATTATTAAAATTACGTAAATCATTAAATTTATTTGCAAATATACGCCCCACTACCGTTGTCAAAGGCGCTAGTTCTTTATCACCTTTAAAGCAAGAACGCGTTGAAGGCACAGATTTAGTTATAGTCCGTGAATTGACAAGTGGTATTTATTTTGGAGAACCTAGACATTTTAATAATCACGAGGCCTTAGATTCTCTTACTTATACAAGAGAAGAAATAGAACGCATTGTTCACGTAGCATTTAAATTGGCCGCTTCAAGACGAGGAAAACTAACATCAGTTGATAAAGAAAATGTATTAGCTTCTAGTAAATTGTGGCGCAAAGTCGTAAATGAAGTGAGTCAATTATATCCAGAAGTAACAGTAAATCACTTACTTGTTGATGCTTGTAGTATGCATTTAATCACAAATCCAAAACAATTTGACGTCATCGTTTGTGAAAACTTATTTGGTGATATTTTAAGTGATGAAGCTTCAGTGATTCCTGGTTCACTTGGTTTATCACCTTCTGCTAGTTTTAGTAACGATGGTCCAAGATTGTATGAGCCTATTCATGGATCAGCACCAGATATTGCAGGTAAAAACGTTGCCAATCCATTTGGAATGATTCTATCTTTAGCGATGTGTTTACGTGAAAGCTTAAATCAACCAGATGCTGCAGATGAATTAGAACAACATATTTATAACATGATTGAACATGGGCAAACGACAGCAGATTTAGGCGGCAAACTGAATACTACTGATATTTTCGAAATTCTATCTCAAAAATTGAATAACTAAGGGGGAGATGTAAATGGGTCAAACATTATTTGACAAGGTGTGGAACAGACATGTGTTATACGGAAAATTGGGCGAACCGCAACTATTATACATTGATTTACACCTTATACATGAAGTTACTTCTCCTCAAGCATTTGAAGGACTTAGGCTTCAAAACAGAAAATTAAGGCGCCCAGATTTAACATTTGCAACACTCGATCACAATGTTCCTACTATTGATATTTTCAATATTAAAGATGAAATTGCAAACAAACAAATCACAACATTACAAAAAAACGCCATAGATTTTGGGGTGCATATTTTTGATATGGGTTCTGATGAACAAGGTATTGTTCACATGGTAGGACCTGAGACAGGACTTACACAGCCTGGCAAAACAATCGTTTGTGGTGACTCTCACACAGCAACACATGGAGCATTTGGTGCTATTGCATTTGGAATTGGAACAAGTGAAGTTGAACATGTTTTCGCAACTCAAACGCTATGGCAAACAAAACCCAAAAACTTAAAAATCGATATTAATGGTACCTTACCAACAGGCGTCTATGCTAAGGACATTATTCTGCATTTAATTAAAACGTATGGTGTTGATTTTGGTACAGGCTATGCTTTGGAATTTACTGGCGAAACAATTAAAAACCTTTCAATGGACGGTCGAATGACTATTTGTAACATGGCTATCGAAGGTGGTGCCAAATACGGCATAATCCAACCTGATGATATAACATTTGAATATGTTAAAGGGAGACCATTTGCCGATAACTTCGCTAAATCAGTTGATAAGTGGCGTGAGCTATATTCTGATGACGACGCGATATTTGATCGTGTAATTGAACTTGATGTTTCAACATTAGAACCACAAGTGACATGGGGAACTAATCCTGAAATGGGTGTTAATTTCAGTGAACCATTCCCTGAAATCAGTGATATCAACGATCAACGTGCGTATGATTATATGGGGTTAGAACCAGGACAAAAAGCTGAAGATATCGATTTAGGGTATGTTTTCCTCGGTTCATGTACAAATGCTAGACTATCAGATTTGATTGAAGCTAGTCATATTGTTAAAGGAAATAAAGTTCACCCAAATATTAAAGCTATTGTCGTACCAGGTTCTCGTACAGTAAAAAAAGAAGCTGAAAAATTAGGTCTAGATACTATTTTTAAAAATGCAGGATTTGAATGGCGTGAACCAGGATGTTCAATGTGTTTAGGCATGAATCCTGACCAAGTACCTGAGGGTGTACATTGTGCATCTACAAGTAATCGAAACTTCGAAGGACGACAAGGCAAAGGTGCTAGAACACATTTAGTATCCCCTGCTATGGCAGCTGCAGCAGCTATTCATGGTAAATTTGTGGACGTAAGAAAGGTGGTTGTTTAAATGGCAGCAATCAAACCTATTACAACATATAAAGGTAAAATAGTCCCTCTTTTCAACGACAATATCGATACAGACCAAATCATTCCTAAGGTACACTTAAAGCGTATTTCAAAAAGTGGCTTTGGTCCATTTGCTTTTGATGAATGGCGGTATTTACCTGATGGTTCAGATAATCCTGATTTCAATCCAAATAAGCCTCAATATAAAGGTGCATCCATATTAATTACTGGAGATAATTTTGGATGTGGTTCAAGTCGTGAACATGCAGCTTGGGCACTTAAGGACTATGGCTTTCATATTATTATTGCAGGAAGTTTCAGTGACATTTTTTATATGAATTGTACAAAAAATGCAATGTTACCAATTGTTTTAGAAAAAAATGCACGTGAACATCTTGCGAAATATGTTGAAATTGAGGTCGATTTACCAAATCAAACTGTGTCATCACCAGACAAGAGTTTCCATTTTGAAATTGATGAAACTTGGAAGAATAAACTTGTAAATGGCTTAGATGACATTGCAATCACCCTACAATATGAATCATTAATAGAAAAATATGAAAAATCACTTTAAGGGAGTTGAATATTATGACAGTCAAAACAACAGTTTCTACGAAAGATATCGATGAAGCATTTTTAAGACTTAAAGATATTGTCAAAGAAACACCTTTACAATTAGACCATTACTTATCTCAAAAGTATGATTGTAAAGTTTATTTAAAACGAGAAGATTTACAATGGGTACGTTCTTTTAAATTAAGAGGTGCTTACAACGCTATTTCTGTTTTATCAGATGAAGCTAAAAGTAAAGGTATTACATGTGCGAGTGCAGGTAATCATGCTCAAGGTGTTGCCTATACAGCTAAAAAACTTAATTTAAACGCTGTTATCTTTATGCCAGTCACTACACCTTTACAAAAGGTAAATCAAGTAAAGTTCTTTGGAAATAGTAACGTTGAAGTTGTACTCACTGGTGATACATTTGATCACTGTTTAGCTGAAGCTTTAACTTATACAAGTGAACATCAAATGAACTTTATAGATCCATTCAATAATGTTCATACAATTTCTGGACAAGGTACGCTTGCTAAAGAAATGCTAGAACAAGCAAAGTCTGACAATGTTAACTTTGATTATCTATTTGCCGCAATTGGTGGTGGCGGTTTAATTTCAGGTATTAGTACCTATTTTAAATCCTATTCTCCCAACACAAAAATTATCGGAGTTGAACCTTCAGGTGCTAGTAGTATGTATGAATCTGTTGTCGTAAATAATCAGGTTATCACATTACCTAATATCGATAAATTTGTCGATGGAGCTTCTGTAGCCAGAGTTGGCGATATTACTTTTGAAATTGCCAAAAAAAATGTAGATAACTACGTACAAGTAGATGAAGGTGCTGTATGTTCAACAATTTTGGATATGTATTCAAAACAAGCAATAGTAGCAGAACCCGCTGGCGCTTTAAGTGTAAGTGCGCTTGAAAACTATAAAGATCATATTAAAGGTAAAACAGTGGTTTGTGTCATTAGTGGTGGTAATAATGATATTAATCGAATGAAAGAAATTGAAGAACGTTCATTACTATACGAAGAAATGAAGCATTACTTTATCTTAAATTTCCCTCAACGTCCAGGTGCATTGAGAGAATTTGTAAATGACGTGTTAGGACCTCAAGACGATATTACTAAATTTGAATACTTAAAAAAATCTTCTCAAAATACAGGTACTGTCATTATTGGTATTCAACTTAAAGATCATGATGATTTAATACAACTCAAACAACGTGTAAATCATTTCGATCCTTCCAATATTTATATTAATGAAAATAAGATGTTATATTCATTGTTAATTTAACACATATTAAGAAAAGCAGTCATAAATTAATTTCTAATTGAAATCATCTTATGACTGCTTTTTATTATGCTTTACATTATTGAGGTTGCACGCTTTGTATACCATCGTATATTTCTTTGAGCCTAAGTCTTCTTTGTCTTTACTTTTTTACTTTGCTACTTTAAACATTAAAAAAGAGACCTTGCGGTCTCAATGCGGCTCATCGCATCCATTTTTTGCCTGGCAACGTTCTACTCTAGCGGAACGTAAGTTGGCTACCATCGTCGCTAAGAACCTTTCTTGACTTGTGACAATCGCTTGCTTCTTTCCTCTTCTTCGGCTCTCGCTTACTCATTTAGCTCTACTAAACTCGTTGCGCTCTTTTCTCGTTTCGTCAGATTCAAACGTTTTCACTTCGCCAAGCCATCTTTCTTTGTGTTTGCTTTTTACTATGTAACTTCAGACATAAAAAAAGAGACCTTACGGTCTCAACTTGCCTGGCAACGTTCTACTCTAGCGGAACGTAAGTTGGCTACCATCGTCGCTAAGAACCTTTCTTGACTTGTGACAATCGCTTGCTTCTTTCCTCTTCTTCGGCTCTCGCTTACTCATTTAGCTCTACTAAACTCGTTGCGCTCTTTTCTCGTTTCGTCAGATTCAAACGTTTTCACTTCGCCAAGCCATCTTTCTTTGTGTTTGCTTTTTACTATGTAACTTCAGACATAAAAAAAGAGACCTTACGGTCTCAACTTGCCTGGCAACGTTCTACTCTAGCGGAACGTAAGTTCGACTACCATCGACGCTAA